>Ga0123519_10004069_pt1 | contig 23849 bp, 21 predicted proteins | sample YelNatPaOPRAMG02_FD_87396 | JGI IMG/M metagenome (GOLD analysis project Ga0123519, IMG submission 87396) | Hot spring microbial communities from Yellowstone National Park - Yellowstone National Park OP-RAMG-02 (version 2) | ecosystem: Environmental > Aquatic > Thermal springs > Hot (42-90C) ...
CAACAGTAATCTGACCAGTATCAGTAACAACAGAAACAGATTCTTTTCCCAAACTTTTTGCTTCACCTTTTATTAATTCAATTCCGTGACTTTTAAATAGTGTTTTTATTCCATCCCGTAACTGTTTAACGATACGGTTCTTACGATTCTGTATTTCAGTCCAGTTAAATGATACATTATCAGTATGGATACCGAATTTATCTGATTTTTTTATGATTGAATAAAGGTTAGCCGAACAGACAAGCGATTTTGTTGGTATACACCCGATATTAAGGCATGTTCCACCTATCTCTTTCTTCTCTATAACACAGACCTTAATACCTAACTGTGCACATCGTATAGCTGCTACATAGCCACCCGGTCCTGAACCAATAATTACAGCATCATATTTCATCTATTTATTTCTTCCGGTTTTTCAAGAATTTGTTTAATTCTACTTAAAAAATTTGACGCTAATGTCCCATTTACTGCTCTGTGGTCTACAGATATAGTTATATTCATCTTATTCCCGATAACAATTTTACCATCAACAACAACAGGTGCTTCTTTAATTTTACCTATTGCCAAGATAGCGACCTGAGGCGGATTAATAATTGCATTAAAATTATCTATATCATACATACCTAAATTTGAGATTGTTATTGTTCCATTTGCCATATCATCAATTGTAAGTTTTCTATTACGTGCTTTTGTTACAAGTTCAGTGCGTTCTTTTGCAATCACATCAATTGATTTTTTATCAGCATTTTTTATCACAGGGACAACCAGGTCATTATCAATAGCAACAGCAATCCCTACATTAATCTCATCAAATATTCTTATTTTATTATCAACAAAATGTGCATTCAAGTCCTTATAAGTGGTCAAAGAATAGGATACTGATTTCACTATTATATCAGTAAAAGTAATTTTTATATCAGGATATTTCTCTGCCAATTTATTCTTAAATTTGATACATTCGTCCATTATAACTTCTGTATTAAGATAAAAATGTGGAATCTCTTTTTTACTGTTTGATAATCTATCAGCAACAACCTTTCTTATTCCAGTCAAAATAATCTCATTAAATCCTTTACCTGCAACCGTTTCATTGAGTTTTTCTTTATATTCCTGTATATCTTTCTCTGTTATACGGCCACCGGGTCCAGTTCCTTTAACTTTAGTTATATCAATTCCAAGTTCAATAGCAAGTTTTTTTGCTAATGGTGAAATTTTTATTTTATCAGTAGATACAGAACTGACAGTAACCTGCTCTTTAGTTGTTTTTGTATCTTCAACGGAAACAACCTGTTCTGAAACTATATTATGCGTTTCTGTGATATTTTCTGGTATTTTTTCGTCAGGACTATCACCAATATATCCTATAACTTTTGTCACAGGTATATTAGTATCACCTGCTGGAATAACTATCTTCAGTAATATTCCGTCATAAGGTGACTCCACTTCAAAATTCGCTTTATCTGTTACAACATCAAAAATAATTTCACCTTTCTGTATCCTGTCTCCTTCTTTTTTACGCCATGCACTAATTTTACCTTCTTCCATTGTTTCGCCTAATTTCGGCATAATTATCGGTTTAATCATTTTTATTTCACCTCAAAAAACAGAAATATCAATAATATTTACTTTTTTTATCTTCTCTCCTTGTGAGAGAAAAAACAATATTCCTTAATATCATTATACTAATTCTTTTACTGCTCTAATAACAGAATCTTTACTCGGAATAGCTATTGCTTCAAGCACAGGACTTTTTGGCATCGGGACATCAGCACCTGCATGTCTTATAACAGGTGCATCTAGGTAATCAAAACCATATTCCATAATCTGAGCAACTATCTCTGCACCAGTTCCACCTGTTTTACAGTCCTCTTCAACAACCATTGCTTTATGTGTTTTCTTAATAGAATTTATTACTGTTTCAATATCCATTGGTAACAGTGTCCGTAGATCAACAACTTCAACACTTATTCCATCTTTTTCTAACTCTTTTGCTGCTGCTAGTGATGTTAATACTGCTCGTGAATATGTTATCAAAGTAATATCTGTTCCTTCCCGTTTTATATCTGCTTTACCAATCGGAACAACATAATCGCCATCACCAACAGGTCCTTTAGTATTATACAACATCTTATGTTCAATATAAATAATAGGATTATCTTCTCGGATTGCTGATTTAAGTAACCCTTTAGCATCATAAGGTGTTGCTGGCATAACTACTTTTAGTCCGGGAATATGTATAAACCATGATTCCAAACTCTGGGAATGGTGTGCACCTAATGTTCTGCCTGCACCACCTTCTGTCCGTATAACTAATGGCACTTTACATTTTCCGCCAAACATATATCTTATTTTTGCTACCTGGTTATTTATTTGGTCCATTGCTATTCCCATAAAATCAACATACATTATCTCAACTACGGGACGCATTCCTGTTAATGCTGCACCGAGTCCTGCACCGACAATTGCTGCTTCTGAAATAGCTGTATCTCGGACACGTTCTTCTCCGAATTTTTCGTATAATCCTCTTGTTACACCGTATGCACCACCGTATATAGCAATATCTTCACCCATCAGAAAAACTGTTGGGTCACGACGCATCTCTTCTTCAAGTGCTTCATTTATTGCTTGCCAGTAATAAATCTCTCTCATTTTTAATTACCCCTTCCTAAAACTTAAATTACTTCAAATTCACCTGTTAAATCTGAAATCATCACTTTAAATATACCTGGTTCAACCACAGGTCTAAGTTTTTCATCCAGAAATGACAGTTCATCAAATCCAAGTAAAAATTTAACTGTCTTTTTTTCTCCTGATTTAAGTGTTATTCGCTTAAAACCTTTCAATTCTTTAATTGGTCTTGCTATACTACTAACAATATCTCGTATGAATAACATTACTACTTCATCACCATCAAATTTACCTGTATTAGTTACATCAACACTAATTTCCACTTTTCCTGTTTTCTTTATTTTACTTGGTTTTATTTTAAGATTACTGTATTCAAACTGTGTATATGATAGTCCGTATCCGAATGGGAACAATGTCTGTTCACCACGCAGATCTACATAATCGGTTCTTCTACCAGATGGTTTGTAATTATAATACAGTGGTAACTGTCCACTGAATTTCGGGAATGTTATAACAAGTTTTCCGCTCGGATTATAGTCACCGAATAGAATATCTGCTATCGCGTTCCCTCCTTCTTCACCTGGATACCATGCTTCAACCACAGATTTAACATTATCTATCCAGTTTGTCATCGTAACAGCGCTACCGTTAATAAGAACGACAATAACAGGAATACCTGTTGCAGAAACCTCGTTAATCAAGTCCTCCTGGACACCGGGTAAGTCCAGATTACATCTATCTCTATCTTCACCTTCTGTATTATATTCATCTGACCAACCTGATGAATTACCCATCACAAGTATCGCTACTTCACTCTGTTTCGCTATATTCAGAGCAGAAGCAAATCCGTCTCTGGATTTATCTTTTAGACCGCACCCTTGTGCATAAAGTATTTCTGTATTTTTTAATTTATTTTTTATACCTTCTAATGGTGAAACAACTTTATCAACAATAGCGCTATAACCACCTAACTGTAAACTGTTTGCATTCGGACCAATCACAGCAATTCTTTTAAGATTTTTACTTAATGGTAAAATACCTTCTGTATTTTTCAGTAACACGATACATTTCCTTGCTACTTCAAGTGCTAACTGCCTGTGTTCAGCACAATTAACTATCTTTTCTGCATGGTTTTCATCTGTATACGGGTTTTCAAATAATCCGAGTAAAAATTTTACACGCAGAACACGTTTAACGGATTCATCAATAATTTTTATTGACAATTTCTTATCTTTGACAAGTTTAATCAAATGTTTGTAATAATCAAAAAAAGGCAACTCTACATCAAGTCCAGCAGAAATACATTTCTTTGCTGCTTCAGATGGTGTCTCTGCTACTTTATGGCGCTCATATACTCCATTTATTGACATATAATCCGAGACAACAAATCCTTTAAAACCCCATTCTTTCCGTAATATGTCTGTCAATAACCATTTATTACATGAACATGGGATACCATCAATTGAATTATATGCTGCCATAACAGATAATGCATTAGCATTACAAATACATTCTTTGAACGCAGGAAAATATATCTCACGCAGTATTCGTTCAGAAAAATGTATCTCATTACTATCTCTGCCACCATCAGCAGAAAAATTAGCAGCAAAATGTTTTATTGTTGCTACCAGCCCCTGGCTCTGGAACCCTTTTACCCAGGCAACACCCATTCGTGATGTCAGATATGGGTCTTCACCGTATGTCTCTTCTGTTCGTCCACAACGAACATCACGTGCAATATTTATTGTCGGAGTAAGAGCATGTTGTATTCCACGTGCCCGTGTCTCTTTTCCGATAACAGATGCTACTTGTTCTACTAATTCTGGGTCCCAGGAACAAGCAAGTGCGATTGATTGTGGGAAACTTGTTGAATTTCGTGCCATACAACCATGTAAACATTCATCATGGATAATTGCTGGGATACCTAACCGTGTGTTCTCAACAAGAAATTTCTGGATTTCATTCGCAATCTTAACACCATCTTTAGGATAAAATCCACGCAGTAGCATACTTAATTCCCCGATACCGTGTTTAAGACTCTTTCTCGCTTTTTCTAAAGAAAATTCCATATTATCAAGTATATCTTTATCAATTAATGCACTCAATTGCATCACTTTTTCTTCTAATGTCATCCGTTTAATAAGGTCATTAACACGTTTTTCTACTGGCTGGTTCGGGTTTTTATAAATGGGTTGTTTACTCAGTTTCTGTTTACTCATTTTTATTCCTCATTCTTTCCATAATAATTCTCAATCAAAGTAAATTATTCTGTTCTTTTATTATGCATACAAATCTTCATATAATTCTTCTGGTGCAGGATACGGACTTTCAATAGCGAATTTTGTTGCTGATTCTATTTCTTCTTTTACTTCCGCATCAAGTTGTTTTATCTCTGATTCAGTAAGTAATCCTGATTCCATACATCTTTTTGAAAATAATAATATCGGGTCTCGGTCCTTCCAGAATTTTTCTTCTTCTCGTGTTCTGTATACACGAGGGTCACTTCGTGAATGTCCATAATATCTATACGCATTACAAACAATAAGTGAAGGTCCGTTACCATTACGTGCATAATTGACATATTTTGAAACAACTTTCTTTACAGCGATTACATCCATACCATCTACGGACTCTGATGGTATATCATATGCTAAAGCACGTTTTGTTAAGTCCTGAACAGCACATGCACGCTTAACTGATACAGACATACCATATAAATTATTTTCACAAATATATAACACAGGTAATTTCCAGCAAGCAGCCATATTCACTGCTTCATGGAATATTCCCTGATTGATTGCACCGTCACCAAAAAAACATAATACGACCTGGTCTGTCTTCCGCAGTTTTATCGATAATCCTGCTCCTGTTGCTATACCGAATCCACCACCAACTACACCGTTTGCACCTAAATTACCCGTAGAAACATCAGCCAAATGTAGTGAACCACCTTTACCTTTACAACAACCTGTCTTTTTCCCAAGTATCTCTGCCATAAGTTCCGGTAACTTACCACCTTTTGCAATACAGTGCCCATGACCACGATGTGTACTCGTAATATAATCATCAGGTCGTATCGCAGCCATTGCACCAACAGCAATTGCTTCTTCACCAGCATATAAATGAGAGCCACCTTCAGCAATATTCTGTGCTAATAGGTCCATAATCTTATCTTCAAACTGGCGTATCTGCATCATCTGTTTAAGTAAAAATTTAGCTTCATCTTTACTTATATCCAGTTTCTCTTTTGTCTCCATATTACTTTCTCTCCCCTTTTTCTAAGTTTTTAAGGATTAATAACAACTTTTAATGCTAATCCTTTTTCTATAACAGTAAATCCTTCTAATATTTTATCTAAAGGGAACCTGTGCGTAATAAACTTATTTGCATCAAGTTTACCTGAAGTAATTAAATCCAGTGCTTTTTTATTATGTCTTGGTAATGAGCCCGATGTTCCGTTAATAAAAAGTTCTTTATAGTGGATAAGATTACTATCAAGTTTAACATAAGAATTATCTTTCGGTAATCCACCAAAAAAATTTATTCTACCATAATATGCTGCCATTTTAACAGCATCCTCTTGTGCTTTACCTGATGACGCAGCAACAATAATAACATCTGCTCCGTGATTATTTGTTATATTCATAACTCTGCTAATAATATCTTCTTCAGACGGATTAATGTAATAATCGGCACTGAACTGTTCAGCTATTTTTAACCGTTCTTTTGATATATCACTCAAAATAATTTTTTTTGCACCGTTTATTTTCGCAAGTTCAATATGCATACAACCAATTGGCCCGGCACCAATAATAACTACAATATCTCCATCACTAACTTGCGAAAGTTCCTGTCCGTTAATAGCACATGCGATTGGTTCAGCAATACATGCTTCATCAAATGATACTTTATTATCAATTCTATTAACAGAGTTATCTCGTATCATCTGGCTCGGAACAGGCATATATTCGGCAAATCCACCTTGATATTCGTATCCAATAGCAGCAAAATGTTCACATAGATTACTTCTACCTTTCTTACAATAATAACATTCTCCACAGGATACTATTGCTGGAACTTGTATCCTGTCACCTACTGAATACGAAGTTACATTTTTACCTGTTTCTGTAACAGTTCCTGCTATCTCGTGACCTGTTATTTGTGGCGGTTTTAAATTACTTTTTCCATGATGATATATCCGTATATCTGAACCACAAATAGCACACGAATTTACACGTATAACTATACTGTTTGGATCACATTTCGGATTACCGTATTCACGAACAGTTATTCTCTCAATTCCTTCATAAACAGCTGCTTTCATAGACCTATGATTTTACAAAATAATTATTTAAAATGTCAAATTTATTAAAAACACACCCACTTTTACTTCTCTCTTAAAAGACAACTACAAATAAATCCCTCGCTCCATTGTGGAATAAGAAAACTTAATTTCCATCTCTCAACCTGTGGGATAAGGGTGTGTGAGTGGTATTATTAGTTCTATGGACAGCATTGACAGTATCAATGCTTGAAGAATAAATTACCTCCGTCCCTTTTATTTACCTCAAAAAGAGAAACAAAGAACAATAAATCACTTAACTTTTAACAGTTTCAATATATATACTAATTTTGTTTGGTTTTCAATAGTTTTTTAAAAATTTTTTTATGTTATCAATTATCAGTAGGTGGTATTAACATATTAACTTTAAATTGCAGTTTTATATTCTTAATAATTATTCAACACCCGAAATGGATTTTTAACAGATATGACTGGCTATCACTTCTCTTATAAGATTTTCGTTTATATCTTCTTTAACTATGACTGCACCAATTTTTACTGGTAATACGAACCTGTTTTTACCTGACTTGAATTTCTTATCACGTTTCATTGAATTCATTATTTTTTCTATTCTACATTTTCTAATTTTTGTAGGCAGACCCACTTCTTCTATAAGATTTTTTATTCGTTTTACATCATTCTCATTAATTAACCCGAGTTTAAATGAAATTTCAGATGCACATATCATACCTATAGAAATAGCTTCACCGTGTAAATACTGGTTATAACCTGTAGCGGATTCAATAGCGTGTCCGATAGTATGTCCATAATTTAATTTTATTCTTATATCTTTTGTATCTTTTTCATCCTGAGTAACAATTTTTGATTTTATTTTAAGTGATTTCAAAACTATATGCTTTATTGATCCATAATCATAATTAAGTATTCTTCTATAATTTTTTTCAAGATACTGGAACAGAGCCCCATCTATTATTACTCCGTATTTAATTACTTCTGCTAACCCTGATTTAAGTTCTCTTAAAGGTAATGTTCGTAATACTTTAAGGTCAATATAAACAAGACACGGCTGATAGAATAGACCTAATAAATTTTTACCCAATGGCACATTTACACCAACTTTACCACCCAGCCCGCTATCAACCTGACTTAACAGAGTAGTTGGTATCTGAATATAATTTACACCTCGTCTATATATTCCTGCTACGAAACCGCCTAAATCACCCACTACACCACCACCTAAATTAATAATAACTATTTTCTTTTGCTGATATTTATCAAATTTATAGAGATGTGTTAGGACCGATTCTGAAATTTTAAGTGATTTACTTTTTTCGCCTGCTTTTATCTCAAATTTATCAATATCACTAAATCCTGCTATTCTAAAACTTTCTATTATCTGGTTTGAATAGAGTTTACCCACATTAGAATCTGTCAATATAAAAATACTTTCTCCTGGATTAAGTTTTTTTACTTCTGTTCCAAGTTGATTAAGAATATCAATACCGACGACAATATTATAACTTCTGTCTCTGCTTTTTAAGTAAACTGGGATAATATTAAGAAATTGGGATTTAGTAACCATACAAAAATTTTACAACATTGCAATCTAAAAATCAAATTATCAAACTAACAGATAATATTACTATTTCTTCATGAAAGTGCCAGTAGAAATCTTATTCTGGGATAGTTCCCCTAATACATTGATTTTCTTTAATAAGTTAGACCGTGTATTAAGAGATGGATTCTCAATAACGAGGTTCAGTAATTGTTGAAGTATTCTCCCGACAGTGGGTCCTGGTGGTATATTCAAAACACGCATAACATCGTTTCCGTTAACAGCAAGGTCTTTCAGGTCAAGAACCGTCTTTTTACTAAGTTCTTTTTTTATCCGTAAATATAGTTCCTGCAGTTTCGTATCAAATCCTTTCTTTTTACCATTAGCAACCCTATCTGCTTTCCGTAACAAAAACAGGTCTTCAATATTTTCAACACCTACTCTTTTGATAAACCTTCGGACCGCTGAATCAGTCCATTCTTTATCGTATATAAACATATGATTTTTTATTAAATGGCAAACTTTTTTTATTGTGTTATTAGAAAATTTAAGTCGTGTTAATATCCGTTCTGCGAGTTTAGCACTTAATTCTTCATGAGAATAAAAGACAGTTTTAATCTTACCTGTCTTACCCTTAACTTTCTTTTTCGTTTTAACTTTTCCGATATCGTGTAATAGACCTGCTAATCTTAAATTTATGTTATCCTGAGGTGTAGCATCACAAGTATAAAAATTATGTCGCATAATATCATATTTATGATAAATATTCTGCTTAATATTTTTACCTGATTCAAGTTCAGGTATAATTTTTTTAAGTAATCCTGTCTTAGACATTATTTCGAGCCCGATACTAGGTCTCTTTGATTTCGTTAATAATTTAACAAGTTCTTCCTGTATCCTTTCTGCACTTACTGTTGATACAAGAGATGAATATTTTTTTATAGCGTTTAATGTTTTGGGCTCAATTCTATAATTGAATCTTGCTGCAAACTGGACCGCTCTCAACATCCGTAACGGGTCATCTATAAAACTTTTCTCTGTTATCATCCGTATCAATCTTTTCTTTAAGTCGCTTATTCCGTTAAGTGGATCAATATATTTTTTTGTTCTCAGATTATATGCTATAGCATTGATTGTAAAATCTCTTCGTTTCATATCCTCTTCAATATTTATTCTATGGTCATATTTTACAACAAAATCTCTGTGGCCAACCCCGATGGAATATTCTTGTCTTGGTAACGCTATATCATAGATAATATTTCCCCCAACAGGTATAAATTTTATTATACCGAATGATTTACCAACAAGTTGGACAGAACCGAATTGTTTCAGTAACTTTATCAGTTTTTTCATAGGGATATTGGTCACGAGATAATCAGTATCTTTTATTTTCAATTTAGGGTTAATCAGTTTATCACGGACCGCACCACCTACTTCGTATAATTCACCATATTTAAGTATTTCTTTTTGCCAGTTTTTCATATATTTATTACCCATTAATCCGATATTTTACTAAAAAATATTGGGATTTACAATTGAAAAAAAATTTATTTTTTTATAAACTTAATGTAAATGTCTAAATTATTTTATCTTATATAAGGAAAAATGGAAAAATGAATGTAATTGATGTTTTAAGAGAACGCGGGTTCATAGATAAAGATGAGAACGGAGTTGAAAGTATTACGAGTCCGAGTATCATTGACTATGTAAATCAGAATAATATGCTCACATGTTATGCTGGATTTGACCCATCTGCTCCAAGTCTACATTTAGGTAATTTACTTGTGATTATGGGTTTATCACAAATACAACTTTGTGGACATAAGCCAATTGTCCTTATTGGTGGTGCAACAGGGATGATTGGTGACCCGAGTGGTAAATCAGAAGAACGAAATTTGTTAACACCGAAACAGATTAAAGAAAATATTGATGGTATCAGACCACAACTTGAACGGTTTCTAGAGTTCGGGACAAAAAAGAACTCTGCTATTATTGTTAATAACGCTGACTGGCTTTCTTCTTATAAACTTATTGAGTTTCTACGCGATATCGGTAAAAATTTTCGTATAAATGATATGCTAAAAAAAGATTCTATTAAAACGAGATGCGGAATTGAAAAATCGCCTCATTCTGATGATTTTATTATTAAAGGTGGAAATGAAGGTATGTCATTCACAGAATTTACATATATGTTATTACAGTCATATGATTTCCTGTATTTGTATGATAATTATGGATGTAATTAGCAGGTTGGTGGTAGTGACCAGTGGGGTAATATTACAGCAGGTCTAGACCTTATAAAACGGTTACGCGGAAAAACTGTTTGGGGAATCGTATTCCCGTTACTTAAGACAGCAACAGGAACAAAATTTGGTAAAACAGAACAAGGAACAATCTGGCTTGATGCTAATAAGACATCTCCATATAAATTATATCAATACTTGATTCAAACTGATGACAGAAATGTAGTTCAATTCCTTAAATTATTCACTTTCCTACCTATTGAAAAAATTAATGAACTCCAGAAAAGTGTTGAAACCAATCCTGAAGCGCGGTTAGCACAGCGAACACTCGCTTATGAAGTAACAAAAATTGTTCACGGTGAAACAGAAGCAAAGAAAGCTGTTAAATCTGCTGAAGTGTTGTTCGGTGAAGAAATATCAGGATTTACTGATAGGGAACTTGAAGAAATATTTGCTGATGTGCCGTCAACAGTATTATCTAAAACAGAACTTTCAAAAGGAACAAAAATTATTGAATTATGTAAAAATATCGGTTTGTGTAAATCAATTAATGAAGCACGACGACTAATTTTATCAGGTGGATTGTATATCAATAACAAGAGAGTTACATCAGTTGACATTATACTCAATAAAGAGCTATTAGTATCAGAACATATTATTATTCTCAGGTCAGGTAAAAAGAATTATCACCTACTCAAATTTGAATAACTCGTTAATTAAATTGTAAAAAAGGGACGGAGATAATTTTCTTATATATGTATTGACAGTGTCAATACATTCGTCACGGATACTGAATATTATAGTCCTACAACTTTAATTTACATAAAAATCAAATATAACTATCAAAATTCCTTTAACTAAATAATGTTCTATATTATTGTTTTGAGTTTATGTGTGAACCTGTCAATAATATGTGATATTTCTTTCGGGTCAAGAAAATCGAGTCCGGAAACAGTTCCGAGAAACTTCATAAACTTCAAGATATGTGGTGCAAATGATGAGTTATAAATTAGGTTGTTTGAGCCGAGAACAGGATATTTTGATAGAAGGACAAGAATTATTCCACATATAATTATTCCGCGACTGAATCCGAGAATAAGTCCGGATAAGTTATTAACCCAACCTAAAAGTAACTTATTCAATAACTTTTCAATAATATTACTCAAAATACTCACAAGAATAACAACAATTATAAATATGAGAATGAAACTGATTACTTTTGCTATGTTAGGGCTGGTAAATAGTTTTTTGATAATAACAGCAAATTCTCCATAGAACATACTGCTGAATATCAGTCCTAAAATAACAGCAACCAGTCCGGATATCTCCTTAATAAATCCTTTAACTGTCCCAATAACAGTATTTATGAGAATGATAATAAGCAGTATATAATCAAATATATTCATTATTTTATTACTTTACTAAAATTTACTATAAAAAGTCAAACTACTATTGTATTTGTGTATAATGAGCGCGAACAGTTCAGAAAATAAGTAAAATAAAAATTTTTCTTTACATTTAATAAAATTTTTGCTAATATTAAAATCATTAAAAAGAATTATTATTTTTAACTTATTTTTTTTAAAAAAGGGAACTATATGGATTTTAATGAAAATTTTTTAAAGAATAGAGCAAAGTTACTTGAACTCGGGATTGACCCATATCCTTACAGTTTTGAAATAACACACAGAATAAAAGACATAATACTGGATGAAGAACAACTGAAAGAGAAAGAAATATCAACAGCAGGAAGAATAATATCTATACGAGAAATGGGTAAAGCGTGTTTTGCTACAATAGAAGATTTTGATTCAAAAATACAGATTTATATCAAAAAAGATACTGTTGGTGATAAAACATGGAATGTATTTAAGTTACTCAATCCTGGTGATATTATTGGAGTATCCGGTCAGATATTCAGGACGAAAACAGGTGAACTTACTGTATATATAAAAATCTTAACTGTTCTTGCAAAGACAGTTGTTGAAATACCGTTTGGTAAATCTACTGATGAAAAAACATATTATAAAGTTAAAGATATTGAGATAAAATACAGGGAACGATATATTGACTGGATAACAGATAAACAGTCCCGTGATAGATTCTTATTACGTTCAAAAATTATCTCAGAGATACGTAAAATAATGGGCAGCAGAGGATTTATTGAAGTTGAAACACCGATACTTAGTCCTGTATACGGTGGTGCTGAAGCGCGTCCATTTGAAACAACTGTTCATATGCTAAGTAATCAAAAGGTATTTTTAAGTATATCACCTGAACTGTATCTTAAGCGATTCATTGTTGGTGGGTTCCCGAAAGTATATACTATATGCAAAAATTTCAGGAATGAAGGTCTGGACAGGAACCATAATCCTGAATTTACAATGATGGAATATTATGAGACATATACAGATTACATTTTCCAGATGAAACAATTTGAAACACTTATTGCAGAACTCTGTAATAATCTTTTTGGGACAACAATAGTGAATTATCAAGGAACAAAACTGGATTTTACACCACCCTGGAAACGAATGACAATGATTGACGCAATAGAAACAATCAGTAATGTTCCTGTAACAAAAATGTCTGATCCAGAATTAGAACAATTTTGTAAAGAACATGAGATACCAATAGAAGGTAATTTCAGCAGAGGTATTGCTACTGCAGAAATATTTGATATTTTATGTGCCGATAAACTTATTCAGCCAGTATTTATTCATGATTATCCGAAAGAAATATCTCCTTTAACGAAAACGAAAAGAGGTAATTCAAACTTAGTTGAACGATTTGAAGCATTTGTATTAGGAATGGAATTAGGGAATGCGTATAGTGAATTAACGGACCCTGTTGAACAACTTGAGAGATTCACTGAACAGAAAGAATTACAGAAAAAAAAGAATATTGATTTTGTTGTTTATCCTCTGGATACAGATTTTATCAAAGCAATTGGCTGTGGTATGCCGCCAACAGGTGGTGTCGGAATAGGTATTGACCGTCTTGTAATGATATTAACTGATTCATCATCAATAAGGGACATTATCGCATTCCCATTATTAAAACAGAAAGAAGAAGAGTAATTAAAACACATTATTGAAAAATATGGGTTTACGAGATAAAATTATTTCAAAATGTTTGGAAATTATTGGTAATGATATAAAACCGGAATCTGTAACACCATTATTTGAACAACCTTTATTAAAAGAACACGGTGATTTATCGTTACCTTGTTTTACAATAGCAAAAAAATACAGAAAATCACCTAATAGTATTGCAACCGAACTTGCATCCCGATGGACAGCAACAGATTTAGCAACAGTTAATGTTATTGGTGGCTATCTAAATTTTAAATATAATCCTGAAACATTAATTGATGACACATTAACAGAAATACTAAATAAAAATAAGGAATACGGAGCATCCAATACTGGAGAAGGTAAGAAAGTGCTTGTTGATTATTGCGGTGTTAATGTTGGTAAACCGATGCATGTTGGCCATATCCGTTCAACTATCCTCGGGAATAGTATACTCAATATACTCAAGTTCTGTGGATATAAAACTTACGGTATAAATTATTTAGGTGATACTGGATTACATATTGGTAAACTTATTTATGCTATCAATACATGGGGTGATATAAATAAAATAAGAGAGAATCCAATAAAACATTTTTTTGACCTGTATGTAAAATTTCATAAGGAAGAGATGAAAAACAGAACAATAACCAAAGAGTCAGAGTTAATTGATAACGATGATACTGTTTTAACAGAAGATATCCCGTTAGTAAAAAATGCAAAAGAGATAGTCAGAAAAATAGAGAATAATGACCCGGAATACATTAAACAATGGCAGGAAATAATTGAATTAAGTAACAATTATTTTCAAAAACTGTATGATTTACTTGGAATAAAATTTGATGAAATTACTGGTCAGAGCCAGTATTCAAATAAAGGTAAAGAGATTGCATTAAAAGCACTTGAAATGGGGCGTGCTAAAACACAGGATGGTGCTATTGTATACAATTTATCAAAATATAACCTGCCTGATAAAATTATATTACGGTCAGACGGTTCTTCTATGTATTCAACACAGGATATCGGTGCACTGATAACAAGGTATGAAACCCATAAGTTTGATAAATGTATTTATGTAACAGGTGAAGAACAAAAACTTTATTTTCAGCAAATATTCGCTATTATTAAAGATTTAGGTTATGACTGGGCTGATAGATGCTTTCATATTCCATTCGGATTATTGAATTTACCTGAAGGGAAAATATCAACACGTGAAGGGAAAGTTGTTTTTCTTGAAGAAGTTCTAAATAGAGCACAGGAACTGGCTTTGAATATTGTTAAAGAAAAGAATCCAGAATTACCTGATGATATAAAAACTGATGTTGCTAAAAAAGTTGGTATTGGTGCAATAAAATATATGATATTGAGTATCGCACCAGAAAAAAATATTACATTCACATGGGAGAAAGCATTGAACCTTGAAAATAATTCTGGTCCATATATACAGTATTCATATGCACGTGCAAACAGTATATTAAGAAAAAAAAGTATTAATGAATACAGGTGGCTAACAAAAGATTTATTGGATCAAGAAACAGTTACACTTATTAAAGATTTATCTAATTTCCCGTTTACTGTCAGGTTAGCAGAACATAATTTGAATCCACAGGTTATAGCAGAATTTGTTAATAACACATGTATGGATTTCAATTATTTTTATGACAAATGTAGAGTTATAGGTTCGGAACAGGAAAAATCAAGGTTGATACTGGTTAAAAGTTTCTGTATTGTTATATCAAATGCAATGAATCTATTAGGAATAGATTTACCAGAAAAAATGTAGTATAATATCAAAACAAAAAAACTAAAATGGGTAATGAAAACATTATTCAGCCAAGAGTCCTTAAAGGTTTCAGAGATTATCTACCGGAAGAGAAAATTTTCAGGGATAGAATGATTACAGTAATAAAGTCAGTATTTGAATCATTCGGATTTGTCCCGATTGAAACACCTGCATTAGAATATGCTGATATACTATTAGGTAAATACGGTTCTGATGCAGAAAAACTTATTTACCGGTTCAGAGATAATGCAGATAGAGATGTATGTCTACGGTATGATTTAACTGTCCCGTTAGCGAGATTTATTGCACAGTATAGAGATTTACCGATACCATTCAAACGATATCAGATTGCACCAGTATGGCGTGCTGAAAAACCACAAAAAGGTAGGTTCAGAGAATTTTATCAATGTGATGCTGATATAGTTGGTTCCCAGAGCATAATGTCTGATTTTGAATGTATCTGGGTAATTTATAAGATTTTAGTGGACTTAAATATTCCTGAGTTTGTTATCAAGATAAATAACAGACAATTATTGAATTGTTTAATGAATCAGTTAAAAATTGATTCAGATAAAAAGATAAAAGATATTCTGAGGACAATAGACAAGTTACCGAAAATAGGTATGAACGAAGTAAAAAAAATTATGGCTACTGAAAATGAACTTGATGATAAATCTATATCATATATTGAATCATTCTTAACTATTAGTGGTAAAAATAATTCTGAAATTCTTGACAAAATTGCTAAAATATTTCCTTCAGATACAATCTGGATAGAAAATGTGAATAAGTTAAAAAAAATTATTGAATTATCATCAATATCCGGTATACCACAACAGAACATTGTTATTGATATCAGTATCGCTCGCGGACTTGATTATTACACTGGTATCGTATTTGAGACATATATTAAAAAATTATCTGGTGTAGGCAGTATATCAAGTGGAGGCAGATTTGATACACTTATCGGATTATTCACAGGTGAAAATATACCTGCTGTGGGTATCTCAATCGGACTTGACAGGTTATACACTGCATTAATGGAACTGAAAACTGCTGATACTAAAATCGCGACTACTGATGTTATGTTTATTAATTTTACTGACGAGTTAATACAAGCCCTTATCCCGTTTATCACTGAATTACGGAACAAAGGGATAAAATCAGAGATTTATCTTGATAGTAATATTAAACTTGATAAACAGTTTAAGTATGCTAATAACAAAAATATACCATTTGTTGTGATTTATGGTCCGGATGAAGCAGTAAAAAATGTAGTTAAAATAAAGGATATGGTATCAGGTGAACAAACAGAAGTCGGACTTACATCCTTTATCCAGTTTATATCAGAAAAATTGAAAAAATAAATAAAGAAAATTTTTCTTATCTGAAATTTCAAATCCTAAAACATTCCATAGTCAGAACCACAACAGAAATTAAAGTATATAATTTAATAATACAGTGACAAGAATTGAGATTGTGAACATCAATGCTACTATTTTCAAAGCGGTTTTTATACCCATCTCTTTTATGAGTACCAAAGATGTTGCAATACAGGGAAGATATAAAACTAAAAATACAGAAGCAATTATAAGTTGTTTTATATCCAGATTAAATGGGACAAGTAATGCAATAGAAACATCTTTTCTTAAAAACCCCAAAATTATTACAGAAACCATTTCTTTAGGTAATCCTAAAATACTTACAATAGGTTTTCCCAATATATTCACAATAAGATTTGTTATTCCCAAAACATCTAATATGCCTATAATAAATACACCAAAAATTATCAATGGCACTGCTTCTAAAAGAAATCCTTTTAATCGTATCCATAGTTTTTTAATTAATGTTGGTATATAAGGAACACGATACGGAGGAATTTCTACAAATAATTCTGGTGTTTCGCCTTTCAGAATTTTATTCAAAATTAAACCATTTACTACAGAAACACAAAATAAAATTAGAAATATCATTAATAAATATTTTGTTCCATGCGGTCCAACTAAACTTATTATCATTGCTGTCTGAGGCATACAGGGAGCAATCATAAGAATCAATGCAGTAGCAATTATCTTCTCTCTCTCTGTTTCTAAGATCCGTGTAGCAAGCATACCGGGAACTTTACAACCAAATCCTAAAAGTATAGGTATTGCTGTGTATCCGTGAATACCTAGTTTATGTAAAGCGACATCCAGTAATACTGCTATACGTGGTAAATACCCGATATCTTCTAAAATACTTAGTACAAAATAGAAAGCAAATATATACGGTAATACTACAACAAATGGAATATACAGTCCTGTAGTTAGTAAACCGAATGACTCCATAACTTTAGGTGTTGTCCCTAAAAACAAATCATGTAAAAATTTTACTGGAAGTATATTAGTTACAGTATTACTGATGAACGGAAGATAATAGTTATTAAATACAGGTTCAAATAACGAAATTAATCCTTCACCGATAAACCTGACTAATTTAAATGTAAGAAAAAGAATAACTAAAGCAAACGGGATACCGGTTGACGGTCGTATTGATATTTCTGATACTCTATCAAGAAAAGTATGATGTCTGTGAGATAATTTCTGGACACGGCTTGTAATATTTCCTATTTCATGCCATTTCTCTTCCTCAACATAATTAAAAGTTCTTGATTTTGATTCTGATAATCTGTTTACTAACTCTTTTATACCTTCACCAGTGCGTCCACAGGTTGCCACAACAGGTACTCCTAATATCTTCTCAAGTTCCTTAACATCAATTTTGATTCCGTGATGTCTAGTTTCATCCCAGAAATTCAATGCTATAATAACAGGTATATCTCTTTTTAATAGTTGTAATGTAAGATTCAAGTTTCTTTCTAAATTTGTTGAATCAATAACATTTATTATAATATCTGCACCCTGTCCGAGTATTTCAACAGCAACTTCTTCTGCTTTTGAAGTTGGCTCAAGGGTATATGTTCCCGGGACATCAATAACTTCTATTTTCTCTTCACCTAATTTCATATATCCTTTTGTGAACCCAACTGTTGTTCCAGGATAATTTGATGCAATCACATTTACTCCTGTCAATCGTGAAAAAATCACACTTTTACCAACATTAGGGTTTCCCATCAATAATATTCTCTGCATTATAAACTCCTTCCTCTTCCTTCTTCCTTCTTCACTTGTGCACTTGTCACTTGGGCTCTACTAAAACTCTGCGTGCCATACCATATCCGATTGCTACCTGAGTGTTACCTACCTGAAGTATTACTGGTCCTCGTAAAAATTGTGAACTAATCTTGGTTATTTCAACCCCTGGTCTTATACCTAATGCATCCAGTTTATTTACTATACCACAACCACCACAAATCTCTACAACTACACCTTTATCCCCTTCTTTCATCTGTGTTATATCCATTTGTTCTTATCTCCTCTTAAAAGTATCTATCGTTAAATAAATCTTAACCCATAAACCAAAACAGATTTCTTCCGATAAACTTTACTGGTAACCATCTGGATACCATTTTTTTATATTCAAGGTATTCTTTATCAAACCTATTTTCTAATAATTTCTCTTCATATTCAGCAATATGGTTATAAAAAAGGAATATAATGCAAAGTAAAGCAAATGAAATCAATGATAATGTAGATATAACCAATCCTTTATAAAACAACAATGTCCCAAAATAAATCGGATGACGCACAAATAAGAATACTTTAGTTTTTATTACATTAGGAGTATCCTGTTTTTCTTCAATTACAGTATGACCAACTTTTATAAAATAACCTGCAAAAACAATAGTGATAATTGCAATGGGTAACCGTATATAAACCGGTAAATAAACTGACAGTATAGTTGAAAACCTGAAAACAAACGAGTCCAATATCCAGATTACCATAAACAAAATAAACAGGATAATCTGCCCCCTATCGCCAAACGGATGTTCACCTGTGAGATTATTTTTGGATATATCTTTTGGTTTTTTCATACAATCATACACATTTCTATTTTTCTGTAAAATGAGAACCAGTACTACTCATTAATAAAAAAATTTAATATCTATTTATTACACTTACTACATAACCCATAAAACTGAAATATATGATTATCTATTTTGAAATTATATTTTCTGGATAGTTCTTTTTCTGTTAATTTAACTAACTCTGTCTCCTTTTCAATAAAATCTGTATAGTCAATCACTTCTCCACATTTTGTACATATTAAATGATGATGATGTTGTTTCTCCTGAGATTCAATTAATTCATATCTGGAATGTCCATCCCCAAAATCAAATTTATTTAAGCACCCTATTTTAAACAGTGTATCTAATGTTCTGTAAACAGTAGTTAAACCGATTTTAGGATTCCTTTTATGAATAATAAAATAAACATCTTCAGCACTGAGATGTTTCTGAGTAGAATTAAGTATATTAAATATAATTTTCCGAGGTGTAGTTAATCTACCTCCATTACTTCTTAATTTTTCTGTCCAATCATAATATTTACTTCTCATTATTAAGCCACTCCTTTTAATGTTATTGATAACCATTATCAATAATATTATAACATAAATTATTTTGTTTTGCAAATGTCAAATTTTATTTATCTTAATGATAAGAAAAACTGAAGAACTTAAGAAAACCCGATTGGAAATTAAGGATTTTGTTCTGATTTCTTATTCTGTTTCTCTTCTAACCTTTTTTTTATCCATTCCATTTGTGCTTTTAGACGTTCTATCTGTTTAAGTTCATCTTCATCTTTGGGTTCTCGTTCAGGATGTGTTACTCTCCAGGTAATCTTTTTACATATAGCAGGCTCAGGAAATGCTCCGATATCATATAGTTCATAATCTCTAAATTTTGTTGGTTTTTCTTGATAACACGCTTTTATTGCTTCTTTTATCAGTTCAGGATTGCCTTCATTCAATAAATCTATTAATCTAATTTGTTTCCTGAATCTTTCTATGGACCCTTTATCTATATTAAACAGATATGGAGTAGGTGCATTTGCGCCAATAATTCTCTTTTTTTCATCTATTCCGTTGTCAATAAGTGATTTTAATGCTTCACCGGTGAGATGACCAGGCGATTCTGGTCCACAAACTATTAAGTATCTTATATTCGGATTAGCAACAACATTACAGATAATTTTTTCAATCCCAATATTTTCTGTTTGCAATGTTCCAGCAAGTGCTGCTCCTGTTTCTATTGCAATTCGTGTAATTAATTCTATATCAGGCGGTGTCTGTTCCCTCATGTATTTAAGAATGATAGCAACTGCTACAGGAGAATAATCATTGCCTCTTAAATAACAACCTTCTTCAGGCGGATATTCATCAGGTGGTTTTACTTTGTTCATTTTCTTACTCCTTTTTAAAATATGCTTTTTAATATAATTTTTGGTATCTCTATTAGATTGTTGACCAGATAATATAAACTGCACCAATTATTACTAGTACACCACAGACCTTCTTCAGTATTACTGCACCCTTTGATTTCTCATTCCAGTTTAAGTATTCCTGCACAACTCCCGTAAATGTTCCCGCCAGTATAATAACCGAACAATGCCCGAGTGCATAAAAGAGTAGAATTAAAATTGCGAACATAAAATTATCTGATGCTAATTTGAATACTATACCCAGCATCGGTGCCATATAAGCAAAAGTGCATGGACCTATTGCTAAGCCGAATACAAGTCCCAAAATAAATGAAGCAAATAATCCTTTCATTCTAAATCCTGTATGAAAAGACGGATTAAGAAAAGGTATATTGATTATTTCAAGAAGGTATAATCCGACAACAAACAGTATTATGGCGACTATATAATTACCGTATGCCCCTATGTCTCCCAGCATTCTTCCCATTAAACCGGTAATAATGCCGATGATACCGATTGTTACTAATATACCAACTGAAAACACTGTTGCAATAAAAAAAGCTCTTTTAACATGGACTCTTCCTTGTCCGTCTATGAACCCTACAATAAGAGGTATACTTGATAGATGGCATGGACTTAATAATATACTGAAAATCCCCCAGATAAAAGAAGCAATAAATGCTATACCTGGAGTTGATTCAAGTGAAGTTGAAAGCCATTCAAATAATGTTCTTATCACAATTATTTCTCCTGATAGTTAGAATTATATGTTTTTGACATCTCGGCAATCTTACTCCTAAATAAATTTTCATCAAAATCATAACTTGATTCATAATATATTTTTCCTGCTTTGTCTTTTAAAATAACTGATGGAATGAACCATAATTCATATTGTTTAAAAATTTCTTCCACTTTTTGATGTTCCTTATAATAATCTATTTCTGTTAGTTTAATTAAATTTGCATATTCTGTTTTTTCTATTAGAATTTCATTTAATTTACTTCTTATAAAATTGCATTTTTGTAAGATACAATGGCATGCTTGTGAATTTGAAACAAATATAACTTCACCTATAATATCCTTTTTATTATTTACAAAAACTGATTTTATGGAACTTGTTTTATTTACAACAGAAATATTTTCTGAATTAGTCATTTTCTTTTCCTCCGAGTTAGTAATTTTTGTATTAGTGTTAATGAAAGAACAAGTTGTTAATGAAAACAACAGAATACAAAGAAAAGGATATCTATAATTAAATAATAGTTTCATTGTATTCCTTTCATTTTTAGAATCTTAACAAGTTCTTCTTTAGGGAAAAAACCTTCATGACGAAAATATTCGTTTCCATCTTTATCCAGAAACACCTGTGTCGGGATTACTCGTATCCTGTATTTCTGTGCGTATTGTCTGCCTTCTTCTGTCCATACATCATAAAATATTACTTTTACCTGGTCTTTATATTCTTCTTCAATTTCTTTCATTATCGGCTGCATCATCTTGCAAGGAATACATCCTACTGAACCGAGTTCAATGAAAGTAACTTTTATTTCCTTCACTTTTGGCTTTGATTCTAATGTTTCCTTAGTTGAGCTTTTGCTTATAGGTTTTGTTTCCTGAGCTATACTTTTATTTTCAGGCTGTACTTCTATTGATGTTTTTGATTCGACAGTTTCAGTAACCGTACTTTCACTTAACTGTTTTTCTTTCTCATTTTTGCTACAGGAAAACATAAAAATGCTTACGGCTAGTAGTATGATGAGTAATTTAATATTTAACTTTTGCATGATTATCAACTCCTATTTGTTTTTTACTAAAGATACTTAAAATATATTTTATTGAATTTTTCAAGCATACTTTTAAACTGTTCGTTTAATTTATTAACATCTCTTTCTTTTATCATATTTTTTAATTCTTTATCTATATTAAGAAGAATTTTTAAATCTGACTTAAATTCCTCTGATTTGTTAGCAGGATATAATTCTTTTAGCCTTTTTAATATATTTCCATTCTGTTCAATAGTGTTTTTTGCATCCTTCCAGTTATCAGCTTTAGCCATACTAACAGCAGTTCTTATGTTCTGTCTAATTATAAACATTTTATCCGTTAAAGTAACCTTTCCATTTATATTATGTATCTTAACAAACAAGGCGCAATTCTGTCCGCAGAATTGGGATGCTCTTTTATATTTTTGTTGTTCAACTTTTTGACGCATAATCAGAAAATTATCTTCTACTTCATCAAAATAATTTCTCCATTCAGGGTCTTTAGAATATTCTGCTGGAATATTGTCTCTATATTTCTTTTTCATTTCCATCCAGTTGTTAATAATACTGTCAATATCATTTAGCAATTGTTCCTGACTTTCTTTCGGTTTTCCCGCCTGAAGTTGAGTACACATACTGAAAATATTTTTTCTCAGTACACTTAATTCTGTATCAAAAGAAGTTTCTTGTGTATATGCAATCTGAAACAATCCTGAACAAAATATAACCATAAAAAAAGATAATATTTTCATTGCTTAGGCCCACCTTTCTTTATTAAAATATGGACATTTAATTCCCAAACACATTTTATTAATTGATGACCACTGACATTTGATTTTGTCGCTGTATGGGATTTTATCAAATCCAGTGTTCCTTAAATACTTAACCGCTTTTTGAATCGCCATATAACTGCTCCTTTTGCAACATCGCCGGGGATACTTTGCTATTTCACTTAATGTTTCCGCAACTAAATTCATAATTTCTGACCGTTCAATATCATGGAGAGGGTTAGTCTTTTTCACAATGCTGATTACCGTTCCTACGCTGTATGCTCCGCCGCAGGTGCCCATGAACCCACAAGAACCACCGGCAAATTTTTCACCCCTGGACATTGCTTCTTCAACGTCTTTGTTGGTAAAC
>Ga0123519_10004073_pt1 | contig 23837 bp, 23 predicted proteins | sample YelNatPaOPRAMG02_FD_87396 | JGI IMG/M metagenome (GOLD analysis project Ga0123519, IMG submission 87396) | Hot spring microbial communities from Yellowstone National Park - Yellowstone National Park OP-RAMG-02 (version 2) | ecosystem: Environmental > Aquatic > Thermal springs > Hot (42-90C) ...
AAAACGGCCGGGCCACCTGGGGTTTTATCTTGCTGCAGTCAATTTCTATTTGGCGGACATATTCGGCATCCTGGTCGCTGGACAGATAGGTCGGTCGGTCAAAAAAACGATTGCGAATATAGGCCGCAGTAATCTCATCGGGCTCAACAATTCCGTTTTTGGCTCCGGCTTCAATCGCCATATTGGCCATAGTAAAGCGACCGTCCATTGACAATTGCTCAATTACCCGGCCGCTGAACTCCAGGGCCTGATAGCGGGCGCCATCCACCCCGAGTTGTTTGATGGTATAAAGAATCAAATCCTTGCCACCGACATAGTCATTTAACTCGCCAGAGTAAATAATTTTAATCGTCGCCGGTACCTTTAACCAGATTTTTCCGGTAGCATAAATCGCCGCCACATCAGTAGAACCGACTCCACTGGCAAATGCTCCCAGCGCTCCGTAAGTACAGGTATGACTGTCAGCACCAATAATCAACTGCCCGGGGCCGACAATTCCTAACTCCGGCAAAAGGGCATGTTCTATTCCGCAACTTCCACCTTCATAATAATGAACAATCTTCTGCTGCCGGGCAAACTCCCGCACCAGTTTTACCTGTTCGGCCGAACGGATATCCTTATTGGGAGTAAAATGGTCCATCACCAGAACAACCTTGCGGGGGTCAAAAACCCGACGGGCTCCGAAGTTCTTCCGAAATTCCTGGATGGCCAGTGGTGCGGTAATATCATTAGCCAGAACCACATCCACATTAACCTCTACGAAATTGCCCGGAAAAGCCGCCTGCTGGCCACAGTGGCGTTGAATAATTTTTTCGGTAATGGTCTGGGGCCGGCGATTTTTTTTCATCATAAGGAAACCTGGCTCCTGGGGGCCTTCCCCTGGCGGTTGATAAATATCTTATTGAGAGCATTGAGATAAGCCCGAACACTTGCCTCAATAATATCAGTAGAAATTCCCTGGCCAACAAAAGTCCGGCCAGAGACACTTAACCGCACCACTACCTCGCCCTGGGCATCTTTGCCGCCGGACAGTGCCCGGAGATTGTAGTCCAGCAATTGCGGTTTCATTCTGGTTATTTTATCAATCGCCCGATAGGCCGCATCCACCGGTCCATCGCCACAGGCCGCTTCCTGAATAACCTGGTTTTTGTATTTTAGCCGGATAGTTGCGGTTGGCACTATCCCTGAACCCGAAGAGGTCTGCAAATAATTGAGGGAATAAATTTCCGGAACCGAGCGCATCTTCTGTTCAATCAAAGTAATGATATCCTCATCATAAACATACTTTTTCTTATCGGCGAGAATCTTAAACTGGGCAAAGGCCTCTTCCAGTTGTTTCTTGCTGAGGCGATAACCGAGTTGTTCCAGCCGTCGGTTGAAAGCATGCCGGCCCGAGTGCTTACCGAGGACCAGCCGGCTTTCGGGAACACCGACCGAGTCCGGGGTCATTATCTCATAAGTTTTTGGATCTTTCAAAATTCCATCCTGATGAATACCGGCCTCGTGGGCAAAGGCATTCTCGCCAACAATGGCTTTGTTCGGCTGAACCGGAATACCCATCAAAGTACTTACCAATCGGCTCGTGCGATAAATCTCTTTAGTCCGGATATCAGTACTCAATCCAAATAAATTTCGGCGGACATTGAGAGCCATCACCACCTCTTCCAGCGAAGCATTGCCAGCCCGCTCACCAACACCATTAATAGTGCATTCCACCTGACGGGCGCCCGCCGCCACTGCCGCCAGAGAATTCGCTACAGCCAGACCAAGGTCATTATGACAGTGGACACTCAAAGTTACCTTTTCTATATTGCTAACTCGTTTTTTCAGTCCAGCAATCAGTTCGGCAAATTCGGCCGGAATAGTATAGCCAACCGTATCCGGGATATTGACCGTGGTTGCTCCGGCTTCAATTACCTTTTCCACCACCTTTACCAGATACTCAAAATCCGAACGACCGGCATCTTCGGCGGAAAATTCCACATCCGGACACAACTTTTTCGCCAGGCGCACCGCCTCAACCGCAATCTTTAAAACCTCTTCTTTAGTTTTCTGTAATTTCTTTTTTATATGAATATCCGAAGTGGCAATAAAGGTATGGATTCGCGGCCGCCGGGCAAACTTTATCGCCTGATAGCAGGTCCGAATATCTTTTTCGCTGGCCCGGGCCAGACCGGCGATTACTGGCCGACGAACCTGGTGGGCAATCTCTCTGACCGCGGCAAAATCTCCCGGGCTGGCAATGGGAAATCCGGCTTCAATCACATCCACTCCCAACTTTTCCAGCGCCCGGGCAACGGTCAGTTTATCATTTAAATTCAAACTGGCACCCGGCGACTGTTCGCCATCGCGCAAAGTGGTATCAAAAATAATCACCCGTTTCATAAAACATTCCTCCTCTTGCGCCAGTAATTAAGTCGGATAAGATAATCGGCAATTCCGGAAATAACATATAATAAAAATAGCAAAAAAATACTATTCTGCGGATAAGAAAGAAGTAAAATCAGCGCCGCCACTATTACCACCAGTAATTGCCAGGAGTGGGGCCGGTCCAGTCGGATTTTTTTGAAAGCCGAATAACGCAGCGGCGAAAGCATCAAAATTGTCAATAGAATCATCAAACCCGGAATGATTTTAAAGAAAAAAGGCATCTGCCGGGAAAGGGCTTTTATTGATTTTACCTTAATCTCATCATTGCTCATTTCAAATAACTGGTAACTCAAAACAAGCGAAGCAAGAATTCCCGCCGCTCCCGGCACCGGCAGACCAACAAAATCTGAATTATCCGAAACCTGATTCTGCGCCCGGACATTATAGCGGGCCAGCCGCAAGGCCGCACCGACAATATAAAATATCACTATGGCAATCCCCGGCTTGTCCAGTTGATTGAGCCGCAATTGATACATCAACACTGCCGGAGCTATTCCGAATGACAAAAAATCCGCAAAAGAATCCAGCTCCACCCCAAAATAACTGGTGGTATTGGTCCAGCGGGCAATTCGTCCGTCTATCATATCCATAACAATTGCTGCCAGAATTAACCAGGCGCCGGTCGTATAATATTCGGCAAGGACCAGCAGTATCGCCATAATGCCGAAGGTCATTCCAGTCAGAGTAAAAATACTCGGAAAAATATATATTCCCTGTCTCATCGTTTCGGTATTATTCCAATAATGCTTTCACCAGCCCGCACCTTATCGCCTTTTTTCACCAGCACTTCCACCCCACCAAAAAGTTTTAAATCCACCTGCGAGCCAAATTGAATCAGGCCTATCCGCTCGCCTTTCTGGACCGACTGGTCCGGCTCAACCCAGCAACGAATCCGTCGGGCAATTATCCCGGCAATCTGAGTAACCGAGTATTGTCCATATTTACTTTCAAAAACAATTTCATTCTGTTCGTTTAACTGATGAGCCCGGGGATTGTTCGCGGTCAAAAATTTTCCCGGACGCCAGTAAGTGGTCAAAACCCGCCCTTCCAGCGGGCACCGCTGCAGATGCACATCAAAGAGAGAAAGAAAAATCCGCACCACTGGCTGGCCATTTTCGCTGGAAACATCCAGAACCTTACCATCAGCCGGAGCCAGAATAAAATTTTCAATCCCCTGGCTACTAATCTCCGGATATTTTCTTTCCGGATCGCGAAAAAAATAGAGCGAAAAAACTGCCACCAGACCGGACAGGCCAGCCAGGACAATCAGCCAGGGGAATTTTCGGCTCCCCAGCCAGAAAATTAATTCCAGCAAGAGAAAAAATGCCACCGGGCCTGCGCACTCTTTCCGGATAGAAAAATTCATCTTTTACTGGTTATTGTTTTTTCTTCAACCAGGCCATCATCGCCCGTAAATTTTTCCCAACCTTTTCAATCAAACTATTTTTTAGTTCCTGGCGGGCCGAATTAAATACTGGACGACCGACCCGATTTTCCAGAAGCCATTCCCGGGCAAAAGAACCGTTGCGAATTTCGGCTAAAATTTTTTTCATCTCCGCCCGGGTTTCTTCAGTAATTATCCTTTTACCCCGGGAATACTCGCCATATTCAGCCGTGTCGGAAATAGAATAATTCATCCAGCCAATACCGTCTTCCTGAACCATATCCACAATCAATTTCATCTCGTGCAGACACTCAAAATAGGCAATCTCCGGTTGATAGCCCGCCTCCACCAGCGTATCAAATCCGGCCCGGATAAGTTCCACCAGCCCACCACACAAAACCACCTGCTCACCGAATAAGTCCGTTTCAGTTTCCTCGGCAAAACTGGTTTCAATTACTCCGGCCCGGGTTCCGCCAATACCTTTGGAATAGGCCAGCGCCAGTTTTTTGGCGTTGCCGGTGGCATCCTGTTCCACCGCAATCAGATTGGGAACACCTTTTCCTTCAGTATACATCCGCCGCACCAGATGTCCCGGACCTTTGGGTGCAATCAAGACCACATTGATATTTTTTGGCGGAGTAATCTGGTAAAAACGGATATTAAAGCCGTGGGAAAAACCCAGAGTAGCACCTTTCTTTATATTCGGAGCAATCGCCTCTCTCCAGACCGGCGCCTGAACCTCATCCGGCAATAACACCTGAACCCAGTCGGCATCTTTCGTTGCCTCAGCCGCACTCACCGGTTTAAAACCATCGGCAATGGCCCGACGATAATTATCGGTCCCAGGAAGTTCCGCCACCACTACATTTAATCCGGCATCCCGCAAGTTTAAGGCCTGGGCATGTCCCTGGGAGCCATAACCCAGCACCGCAATCTTTTTGCCTTTCAACAATTTTAAGTCGGCATCTTTGTCATAATACATTTTGGCCATAAATCTCCTCCGTTTCTATACCGCCTGAACCTCTTTTATTTCCGGCACTTCCTGCCGCAGAACCCGGGCAATCCCCTGCTGTAAGGTAAGGGTGGCCATCGGACATCCGCCGCAGGCGCCAATCAATTTCAGCTTCACCACTCCGTCACTGGAAACCTCTATCAGTTCGGCATCGCCGCCATCGGCCTGCAGGTGCGGGCGAATTTTTTCCAGAGCTCTGGCAACTTTTTCTTTTAACTCCATAACTCACCTCCGCTAAATTCTTTAAAGATTATACATAAAAACTAAACCGATGTCAAATAATTGACGAGTAATTGACGAGCCAGATAAATTTGACAACTGGCATTGATTTAAGGTATAATCAGGAAGAAAGTTAAATTGCCCGGGATTGGGCGAACAAATTAAAGGAGGAAAAATTTATGGTAGAGACAACTAAAAGAACTGCCGAGTGGGTTTTAAAGACCGTGGAAGAAAAAAATGTCAAGTTTATCAATCTGTGGTTTGTGGATATCCTGGGAAATCTGAAGTCATTTACAATTACTCCCCGGGAATTGCCCGGAGCATTCAAAGAGGGAATGGGGTTTGACGGCTCTTCCATTGAGGGCTTTGCCCGTATCTATGAATCAGATTTAATCGCCAAACCCGATCCGGCAACCTTTGTCATTGTTCCCTGGCGGCCAGCCGATGAATGCGTCGGCCGAATGTTCTGTGATATTTTAAACCCGGACGGTACACCTTACGATGGGGATACTCGTTATATCTTAAAAAAGAACCTGGAAAGAGCCAAAAAAATGGGCTATACCTTTTATGTCGGGCCAGAACTGGAATACTTTTATTTCAAGTCCGACAAGGCCCCGGAAATAATTGATGAAGGTGGCTATTTTGACTATCTGCCTCTGGACCTGGCCCGGGATTTGCGCCGGCAGACAATTTTATATCTGGAAAAGATGGGAATAAAGGTTGAGTACTCCCATCACGAGGTTGCTCCCTCCCAGCACGAGATTGACCTGCGCTATGCCGACGCCCTGACTATGGCTGATAATGTTATGACCTATAAAGCGGTGGTCAAGCAGGTTGCCTGGGCCAACAATCTCTATGCTTCCTTTATGCCCAAGCCGATTGCCGGGGTAAATGGCTCGGGGATGCATACCCATCAATCACTTTTCAATGGTCAGAATAATGCTTTTTTTGATGCAAAAGATAAATATCATCTTTCCCCGCTGGCTAAAAATTATATCGCCGGTGTCTTAAAACATGTTCCGGAAATCTGTATCGTCACCAATCAGTGGGTCAATTCCTATAAGCGGCTGGTGCCGGGATATGAAGCGCCGGTTTATATTTCCTGGGCCAGACGCAATCGCTCGGCTTTGATTCGCGTGCCGATGTATAAACCCGGGAAAGAAGAAGCCACCAGAATTGAACTGCGTTTTCCTGACCCGGCCTGTAATCCTTACCTGGCTTTTTCCGCAATGCTGGCGGCCGGACTGGCCGGGATAAGCGGTAAATATCCTCTGCCGGAACCAATAGAAAAAGATATCTTTCATATGGAAGAAGAGGACCGGCAAAAAGAAGGGATAAAATCATTGCCCGGTTCGTTAATTGAAGCAATTGAATATGCCCAGGACTCCGACCTGCTCAAAGAAGCCCTGGGGGAACATATCTTTAACAAGTTGCTGGAAAACAAAAACATTGAGTGGGATATGTACCGGACGCAGGTCACCGGTTACGAAATAGAAAAATATCTCCCGCTGTTGTAGGCGGCACTTAAGTGCCGATTCAGCGGACTAACAACCAACAATGTGCGGAATAACTGGTATATTCCATCGCGGTAAAAAACTTTTACCGGCTGAACTGATAGTGCGCTCCCTGGACCAGATGCGCGAACGGGGCAACGGCCTGGGCTCGGGCTATTGCGGATACGGGATTTATCCGGAGTTTCGCGATGACTGGGCTTTTCATATATTTTATACTGACAACAATGCCAGGGCCGGTGGGGTTGATTACTTAAAAAAACATTTTCTAATCAAACACGCTGAACCGGTACCGGTGCGCCCGGTAAAGACCGTAACCAACCGACCAATCATCTGGCGATATTTCTTACAGTTAAAGGACGAGGTCCGACAAGAATTTTATGATTTGAGCGAACACGATATCATCACTAATTGCGTGATGGAAATTAACTCAACTATTTCCGGAGCCTATGTTGTTTCCAGCGGCAAGAATATGGGAATATTCAAAGGCGTCGGTTTCCCCCTGGATATCGCTGAGTTTTATCGTCTGGATGAGTATCGGGGTTATCTCTGGATTGCCCACAACCGCTTTCCGACCAATACTCCGGGCTGGTGGGGCGGGGCCCATCCATTTGGCTTACTGAACTTCGGGCTGGTGCATAATGGAGAAATTTCGTCTTACGGAATCAACAAACGCTATCTGGAAAGTTTTGGTTATTCCCTTACTTTACAAACCGACTCGGAAGCAATCCTTTATCTGTTTGATTTGCTATCCCGCCGTCATCAACTCGGTCTGGAACTGGCCAGCCGCATATTAACTGCCCCGCACTATCTGGTGATTGAACAAAGTCCACCCCGCTGGAAAAAATTATTGACGGCAATTCGGCTGACTTATGGCAGTGCCCTGATTAACGGCCCGTCCGCTTTAATTATTGCTACTGCTGATGAGATGATCGGGCTGACCGACCGGATTAAACTCCGACCACTGGTGGCGGCCAGTGACGGACAAATGGCTTATCTGGCCAGTGAAGAATCCGGAATTACCGCCATCGCTAAAAAACCAAAAAAAATCTATCGGTTAGATGCCGGAATACCAATGATATTTAACTAAGATGAGAAAAAGCCTGGTTATTCCAGAATTTGCAGTTATCCGCGACCAGAACCTGTGTATTCAGTGTGAGGTCTGCGTCCGGCAATGCGCCTTTGAAGCCCACCATTTTAATCAAGCAGACCGAAAAGTGGAAACCGATAATTTTCGCTGTGTCGGCTGTCAGCGCTGTGTGACGATGTGTCCAACCGGCGCTCTCCGGGTTATTCGCTATCCCAATGACTTTCGTCCGAACGAGAACTGGCCGGCTGAAGAAATTCAACGAATTTACAAACAGGCTGAGACCGGCGGGGTTCTGCTCAGCAGTATGGGAACCGACCGGAAATATCCCAATTACTGGGACCATCTCCTGCTCAATGCCAGCCAGGTAACCAATCCCTCCATTGACCCTTTGCGCGAACCAATGGAATTGCGCACCTATCTCGGCCAAAAGCCGGCCAAACTGGAAATAAAATTTCCCAAAAAAATGCGGCGGTTTGATATCAATAAGATAACCCTGAAAACGAAAATTGCCCCGCAATTAAAACTGGAAATTCCGGTAATGTTTTCGGCTATGTCTTTTGGCGCAATAAGTTTTAATACTATAAAAGCGCTGGCCGAGGCCAGTCGCCGCAGTGGCACTTACTGGAACACCGGCGAGGGCGGTTTTCCGGCTTCTCTTTATGAATATGGCCCGAATACAATTGTTCAGGTGGCCTCCGGCCGGTTCGGGGTGCATTCGCAATATCTGGAAGTGGCAGCAGCAATAGAAATAAAAATCGGTCAGGGAGCCAAGCCGGGAATTGGCGGCCATCTGCCCGGAGAAAAGGTCAACGAAGAAATATCCCGAACCCGGATGATTCCGGAAGGTACCGACGCTCTCTCCCCGGCTCCCCATCATGATATTTATTCCATTGAAGATTTAAGTCAATTAATCTATGCCCTGAAAGAGGCAACCGATTATCGCAAACCAGTCGCGGTAAAAATTGCTGCCGTCCATAACTCGGCCGCAATTGCTTCCGGAATTGTCCGGGCCGGAGCCGATATCGTGGTGATTGACGGATTTCGCGGAGGAACGGGCGCGGCGCCCACCAGAATCCGGGATAATGTGGGCATCCCAATTGAACTGGCCCTGGCCGCCGTGGATGAACGTCTCCGGCAGGAAGGCATTCGTCATCAGGCGTCGCTGGTCGCGGCCGGCGGCTTTCGCAACAGCAGTGATGTGGTAAAGGCCATCGCCCTGGGTGCGGATGCGGTCTATATCGCTACTGCGGCCCTGGTGGCGATTGGCTGTCATCTTTGCCAGAAGTGCTATACCGGAAAGTGCAACTGGGGCATTGCCACTCAGGATATTCATCTGATTAAACGTCTCAACCCGGAAATTGCCGCTGACCGACTGACCAATCTTCTTAATGCCTGGTCGCACGAAATTAAGGAAATGCTGGGCGGAATGGGAATTGACGCAATAGAAAGTTTGCGCGGCAACCGACTGCAACTGCGGGCAATAAACTTAACCGATGCGGAACTAAAAGTGCTCGGGGTAAAACCAGCCGGAGAAAGTTTATGAAAAGCAAGATAGCGGTGAAAAAGAAAATTATTATCCGGCCAGAGTATTGTATGGCCTGTCGTCTCTGTGAAATTGCCTGTCTGGTAAAGCACTCTAAATCCCGACAGATATTGAAGGCCTTTAAGGAAGAAAATTTAACTCTGGAGGAATCCCGGATTCAGGTTCAGCAGCAGGGTGAAATGTCTTTTGCTCTTCAGTGCCGGCATTGTGAAGACGCCTGGTGTCTGGAAAGTTGCTTAACCGGCGCCCTCCACCAGGATGAAATAAGCGGAGCAATTCTAATTGATGAGGAAAAATGTATCGGTTGCTGGAGTTGTATAATGAGTTGTCCCTACGGAGTAATCTTACGAAATCAAAAAACCCGGAAAGTGGCGACCAAGTGTGATCTCTGCCCAGATGAAAAGATTCCGGCCTGCGTAATGGCCTGTCCCAATGAAGCCCTGATTTTGAGAGAGAACAAAAATGAAAAATAATTCCTACTATCTGATTATCGGTTCTTCGGTGGCCGGCGTGGCCGCGGCCGAGAGTATCCGGAAATACGACCAGAAAAATTCGCTGACCATCATCACGGCGGACACCTTTCCGGCGTTCAGCCGACCATTGATTTCCTACTGGCTGGAAGGAAAAGTAAGCGACAAAGATATGTTCTTTCAGCCAGAAGGATTTTTTAGTCGTAAGAGAATTATCCTCCGGACCGGGGAAAAAGTCCAGCGAATCAATTTTGCCAGAAAACTTGTTTTTACCAGCCGGGATAACTATCGCTATCAAAAACTTTTAATCGCCAGCGGAACATCTCCGGTTATTCCCGAAATTCCCGGAAAAGACCTGGCTCTGACTTTCACTGGCTTTTCCGAAGTCCAGAAAATTAAAAAGAATCTTTCTCAGATTAAATCAGTGGTCATCGCCGGAGCTGGCTTTATCGGCTTGAAAGCCGCCGAAGCCATCAAAAAACATAATAAAGAGGTTACTATTGTTGAGTTGCAGGACCGGGTCCTGCCGACCTTACTGGACGACGATGGCGCCGCTATCTATCAGCGCCACCTCACTAAACATGGCATTAAAATTATTCTCCGGACGGCAATTCAAAAAATAGCCCGGCATCAGAATCAATATGCGGTCAGTTTAAGTAATGAGAAAAAAATATCGGCCGATCTGGTAATTATGGCGGTCGGAGTCAAACCCCGGATTGATTTTATTCCACAGAATACCTTAAAAATAAATCGGGCAATTGTGGTAAATAAATACCTGCAGACATCGCAAAAAGATGTCTATGCGGCCGGTGATTGCACAATGGCTCCGGAATTACTCTCCGGGCAATCCGGCAATATCGCCATCTGGCCGGTGGCCTACCGACAGGGAAAAATCGCCGGAGCCAATATGACTGGAGAAAAAATTATTTATGAGGGTTCGCTGGCAATGAACTCAGTGGAAGTTTTTGGTCTGCCATTAATTAGCGTTGGAAAAACCCTGGCCAACCCGGGTGAGGTCCAGATAATAAAAAGTTATCGGCCGGAAAAAATGACTTACAAAAAACTGCTGATCCAGAACAACCGGCTGGTCGGGGCAATTTTTATTAACGATATTGACCGGGCCGGAATCTATACCGGACTTATTCGGGAAAAGGTTGATTTAACCAATTTTGACCTCCCGCAATTACTGAAAGAAAATTTCGGCTTTATCTCCGTCCCGTCCGAGGTCTGGAAAAAGAAAATCAACCCGGTAGAGGTAGAATGAATAACCGGACTGTTATAATCGATGCGGCTGGTTTAAATAATCGTCAGTTAAATCAGAAAATCCGACGCCAGATTTCTGGCCAACCTGCTAATCTAAAACTCATCAATGTCAATGGCCAGCGCTACATCGCCGCTGGAATTTCCCAAATCTTTCGGATAGAAATTTTTGGGATTCCCGGCAATGACTTAGGCGCTTTTATGAACGGCCCGGAGATTTATGTCCACAACAATGCCCAGGAGGCAGTTGGTAATACTATGTCCGGAGGAAAAATTGTAATTTTTGGCGATGCCGGTGATATTGTTGGTTATGGAATGCGCGGAGGAAAAATCTATATTGCCGGCGATATTGGCTATCGCTGTGGAATTCATATTAAAGAATATCAGAACAATATCCCCTTACTGATTGTTGGCGGGAAAGCCCGCGACTTCTTTGGGGAGTATCTGGCCGGCGGGGTTTTGATTTTGCTGGGACTAAATTCCAGCCCACCAGTTGCCGGCAACTATCTGGCCACCGGAATCCACGGCGGAAAAATCTACTTGCGGAAACAATTGCCAAAAAATCTCGGACCACAGGCCCGGGCAAAACTTCTGACACCGTCAGAAAAAACTGAACTGGCCGGATACTTAAAAGAATACTGTCAGATATTTAAATTAAATCCGAAAGATATTCTCGGGGAAAAATTTTATTTAGTTACCCCGAAAAGCCACCGACCTTACGGGCATTTCTACGCCTATTAACACTGATATTGATTGAGCGAACCGCTGCCAAAATTTCTTTGCCAGGCAGCAATCTCGGCCAGTTCTTTTTCAAAACCCGAGCGGCCGAGCAAGGCATAGGTGAGTTTTTTCCCGGTTTCCACTCCCGGCTGGTCAAAGGCATTTACCCCGAACAACTCGCCGGCATAGGCCGTAGCCATTTCTAAAAGATAAATCAGTTCGCCAATGGTCTGGGGAGATATCTCGGGCAGAACAAATGTCAGGTTCGGACATCCGGCTTTGGTGAGCGCCAGCCGGCTGGCCAGTTCTTCGGATTGAATAAGTTTATTCAAAGTTGCTTTACTTAAATAATGGTCAGATGGCCCGGTAATTTTTACCACCCGACCAAATTTAGCAACCGACAAAAAAACCAGTAGTTTATCCGCCGGCCCTTCAATGTATAACTGCAACTGGGAATGCTGGTCGGTAACCCCCAGGGCTTTTATCGGAGTCGGACCAATCCGGACCTCCTGACCATCCCGATTAAATTTTTTCCCCAGACTCTCGGCCCACAATTGGCGATACCAATCAGCCAGTCCGTAAAGCCGGCTGCTGTAGGGCATCATCACGACAATCCTTCTCCCTTTATAATAGTAAAGATAATTAATTGCCGCATAAAGTGCCGCCGGGTTTTTCCCCACTTCCGCCTCCCGCAGATAGCCGGCCATGGTCCGGGCCCCGGATAAAATTTTATCTATATTCAGCCCACAAAAAGCTGCCGAGACCAGCCCGACTGCCGAAAGTACCGAAAATCGGCCACCGACATTTTCTGGCACTGGAAAACTGACGATTTTTTCTTTAAGGGCTTGCTGGCGCAAAAATCCTTTCTTCGGGTCAGTGGTAATAATCAAATGCCGCTGGATATTTTTTGGACCAACCTTTTTCTCAAGAATCTTCCGCAAAACAAAATAATTCGCCAGACATTCGGCCGTAGTTCCGGATTTGGAAATAACATTAAAAATCGTCCGACGAAAATTGAGAATTTCGGTCAACCCGGCCAGATAATCCGGGTCAACATTGTCCGGAACAAAAAGTTTTAGGCCGGTTCTTTGCTGACGGGACAGCCAATTATGATAGGGATGATTGAGGGCCTGGAAAAGAGCGATATTGCCGAGAGCCGAACCACCGATACCGATAACCACAAAATTTTCCTTGCCCGGAGACATTTTTCTGACCACCTTTTTTATTTCTTCCGGCAATTGCTGGTTATCGGGCAAGGCGGGAAAACCGATTGTCCCTTCCCGGACCATTCTTTCAATATTGTCTCTGGCTGACTGGAGCCGGCCAAATATCATTCGCAATTCCTCATCTTTCAAACCGCCCGGCCCAAGCACTTTTTCCATTACATTGCCATAATCCAGAGTTATTTGTTTTACCATTTTAGTTATCCTCGGGGAGAAAAACTTAAAACCATTCCCAGAAAACTTTTATCCGCTTGACTCACCGCCACTGCCAGACGAATATCCCGTTTTAGCGCCCCGGAATAAATCTGTTCGCATTCCACGCCACCCCGACTTACTGCCCGATTGGTAACCTGTTTAATCGCGGCAATAATCTCGGTGGTTTTGATTAACTCCAGCAGGTGATGTCCCAGCAGTTCCTCCGGCTTTACTCCAAACATTTCCGCGGCCAGGGTATTGAGATAAATTATATTATTGTCAGAATCAGTTACAATCAGAGCCAGCGGATTAACCAGGGATAGGGCCTGAATTAAAGACTGACTATTTTGCCTGATTGCCATAATCTTTTCCTCGGTCGCTTCCCCCTGTTTGTTTATCTTCTGGAGTAAATCATTGGCAACCCGGGCTAAAGCCCCAAATTCGTCGGGCTGCTTAAAATCAATTTTTTCTCCGGCCCGGCCCAGAAGCGCTGATTCCATAACCAGATGGAGTCGGTGGAGCGGCTGGCGCACAAAAAGATTTAAAAAAACCACTATCAGAACCGTCCCTAAAACCCAGAGACCAACCACCCAGTAAATCGCCTGACTGCGAATCTCGTCTTCCTGTAACTTTATCTTTTCCAGCGAAACCCCCAGAGAGAGATAGCCCAACTTTTCTCCGGATTGGTTATAAAGCGGCTGAGAATAATCATAGCCATCCGGGGCGCGGCGAATTTGCCAGAGCGGTTTCTCCGAGATAACAATATTTTTACTCAGATCGCCGGTTAATTGTTTGCCCCACTCACTAATTTTATTATGCGCCAGGACCCTGGCCTGAGGGTCAATCAGCCGGGCATAAAGATAGGTGGCATCGGAGACAATCTGGTTGAGCAAATTCATCGTAGTAATATCATCATGGGCCAGAATGGCTCTGGTCAACTGCGGAGCATAAAAAGCCGCGGTTAATTCCGTGCGTTCAAACAGTCCCCGCATCAATAAATTTTTCTGGTTAGGAAGATACAGGAAAGCCACCACGAATAAAATCACCAGTCCGAGAATAAGCGATAAGACAATACTGGTTTTTAAGACACTTGATTTCAGCATCTTCATCTTCTCCCATTACCCCATTTTTTGTCTTATTTTAGCAAATTCTTAAGTCAGTAATCAATAATTTTATTGACAGCCAATAAGTTTATGGACCTGGGGAATCAGGCGGACATCTGCCAAAAACCGTCCGGCATAATTAACCAGCCGGTTTAATTTTGACCAATCATCAAAGAATTTGTTTCCGGAGGTTGCCGGAGTAAAACATAAGGGAATCTGGCGACTAACCCGTCTGATTATTTGTACTGATTTTTTTATCTCCGAGAATTCGGTCTGCGGGGTAAGGACAATTTTGACAAAAATTTTTTTGGGCAAAGCGAGGCGCAAAAATTCCTCAGCCGTTTTAAAAAACGACTGACCGGTTGCTGATGGCAACTTTAGATCCATCGCCACAATATCCAGATGTCTTTTTACCTTTCTAAAACTTTCCGGCTGGGTTCCGTTGGTTTCCAGATAAATTTTCTTTTTTAATCTTTTCAGGGCGGTAAAAACACCGACCAAAAAATCCGGATAGAGCAATGGCTCGCCGCCAGTAAAGGAAACAATTTGATGAATGGGATGTTTTCGCAATTCCCGCAACAACTCCGGTCCGGAAATCCATAAATAGCGACGAGCATCCCGGGCATAACCAGTATCGCAATAATCACAGGATAAATTACAGCCGGCTAAACGCACAAAGGTCATCGGTTGGCCCAGATAAATCCCTTCGCCCTGATAGGAATTAAAAATTTCTACTAACGGTGCCCGCCACATGTTGATATTTTAATGGATCGGACCGACCGGCTTCCTGAAAACCCTGCTGGCGCCAGTGACAGGAATCACATAGTCCACAGGGATTTTTCCCGCCCCGATAACAGGACCAGGTCAAATGATAAGGAACACCAAGTTTGCTGCCCAGTTGAATTATCCGGGCTTTGGACATTTTTAAGAGCGGGGCAACAATCTTTATCCTGGTATCAAGAGCTTTTAAAACCTTTTGCCAGGCATAATAATAGGCTGGCCGACAATCCGGATAGCCGCTAAAATCAATACTGTTGGCGCCGATAAAAATTTTTTTTGCCCCGATACTTTCCGCCAGCGAAAGAGCGTAACTCAGAAAAATAGTATTGCGGCCCGGGACATAAGTGGATGGAATATTTTTTCTTCTGACCGAAAAAGACGGAATTTTTTTCTTTCCGGCAATGAGCGAACTTTTTGTCCAGGGCAGGTTTATCTTTACTATTTTATACGGCAATTTATTTAACCGGGCAATTTTTTGGGCGGCCCGGATTTCTTTCCGATGTCTCTGGCCATAGGCAAATATCAGACAATAAAGGTGATAGCCCTGACTTCTGGCCAGGTACAAGACAGTGGTTGAATCCAGACCACCGGAAAAAAGAACAACCGCCCGTTCACCCTTCATGATAAGTTGCGCAGGAATTCTCGCTTTCCCAGACCCGAACCGCCTTTACCCGGATCTTTTTTGCGGAGAGTTTCTGGTATTTAATCAATTGATTAAATAGGTAGGAAGCAAGATTTTCCGCCGTCGGATTTATCCGGTTAAACGGCTTAACCCGATTCAAGAGTTGGTGGTCAAGAGGAGCCAGAATTTTTTCGGTGATTTTTTTTATCTCGCGGAAATCCAGCAACATCCCCGACTCGCCTAAGGTTTTTCCCTCAACCATCACCTCCACTTTCCAGTTATGCCCGTGAAGATTCTCGCAGCGTCCGTGATAATGCCGCAAAAAATGGGCGGCGGAAAACCATTGAATAATTTTTAGTTCGTACATTTTGGCCTCACAAAAATTTTATTAGATGAACATCAGATATTTTTTCTCTTAAAAACCGCTGGCCGAGTTGCCGAAACTTTTCCGACGAATCAGTAACATAAAATTCCGGAGATAATTTCCGGCCGTGCTCAATAGCCAAATTATTTTTGGCGAGGATATCTTTTACCTTTTCCGCCACCGCCAGGGCCGAATCAACCAGAACAATGTTTTTATCTAAAATTTTGCGAATAGTATTTTTCAGCAGCGGATAATGAGTACAACCAAGAATGAGTACATCAATTTCCATTCGCCAGAGATGTCCAAGATAATTTTTGATTATCAGATTAGCAATCGGGCCAGCAGTAATACCTTCTTCCACCAGCGGCACCAACAGCGGCGTGGCCAGACCAAAAACCTCAATCGGTCGGTCGCCGGCCAGGGCTTTCAGGGTGATGGGATAAATCTGGCTTTTAATAGTGGCCTCCGTTCCAATTATTCCTATCCGACCACTGATACTTTTGCGCAGGGCCAGCGCCGCGCCGGGTTCAACCACTCCGCAGATGGGAATGGGAAATTTTTCCTTTAAATCTTTCAGGGCCAGCGCCGAAGAAGTGTTACAGGCGACCACGACCATTTTAACATTTTTCTTTACTAAAAACCGGACAATCTCAGCGGAATAGCGCCGGACAGTTTCCGGGGATTTGCTTCCGTAAGGAACCCGGGCAGTATCGCCAAAATAAATAAATCTTTCCCGGGGTAAAATCCGACGCAACTGCCGCAAAACCGTCAGGCCGCCGAGACCGGAATCAAAAACCCCAATCGGTCGGTTATTCTTTCTCATAATAATTTTTTCCTCCAGCAATATTTTAAGATGGCATTATAAATTCCGTCACTAATCTGCTGTTGATAGTATTTCTGTCGGAGTTTGGCCTCTTCCCCGGGATTGGAAAGATAGCCGCATTCCACCAGCACTGCCGGCATCTGGGCCCCGCGTAAAACATAAAAACCGGCCTGGCGGACGCCCCGATTTTCGGTCTGGAGACGCGGCGGAATTTCTCCGGTCATAAATGAACAAAGTTCTGAGGACTCGTTGATAAACTCATTGACCACCAGCGCCCACAAAATTTCCTGGACCTTGGACTTTTTAACCAGTTTTTTCTTTTCCAGTTCAACCACGGAATTTTCCAGAATCTCGGTGGCGGCGGCTTCCGGGTCCGAGGCCTTTTCCGATAAGAAATATATCTCAAAACCGCGGGTGCTTTTTTTGAAAGCAGCATTACAATGGATGGAAATAAACAACTCGGCTTTTTTTTCATTAGCCAGATTGGTCCGCTCGGCCAGGGGGATAAAAACATCGCTGTCTCTGGTCAGGATAACTTCAAAATTTCCATCCTCTTTCAACAAACGAGCAGTTTCCAGAGCAATGTTTAGATTAATATCTTTCTCCCGGCTCCCGTTGGGGCCAATTGCCCCCGGATCATCGCCCCCGTGTCCGGCATCAATCACCAGCCGGATTTTCTTTTTTTCCGGCTCAGTTTTCTTAACCGGAGTTGCCGAAGGCGCTACTGCGAGTGTGCTGGTAACAATCGTAAAAGTAGAAGGAGCGGTTATCATCTCCTCAGCCGAATAGAGGGTAAGAATGAATTGCCTATTCTCATAACTCTCCCGGACCTCCCGGACATTTTCCGAGAGATAAACGGTCAGCCGGGCGGTTCGTCCCCGATTTTTCAGAGAAACTTCTTTAATCAAACCGTCCCGGACCTCCCAGGCCTGCTGCCGACACTTGCCGCGTAAAAAATCAACCTGGTAATAGGCCGGAGTGCTTTTCTTGCTGTAACTTAAGTTTTCCGCCAGTTCCACCACAATCCGGCTATAGCCCTTCTGACTGTATATCCGGGGAGCCAATACATTAACTATCCGGTTGACATCCAGAATTTTTGTCTCGGGATTATAAGTTGATTCCCAGCCGGAAAGATGACTAAAATCTTCACTGGTAAAAAAATTTACCGGAAGATAAAGCCGGCCGTCCAGATAATAGGTATCCAGCGGTTGGCGGTGATGGGCAAAATCCACCCGGCGCCGGTCCAGATAAAAAACCAGTTCTTGATTGTTTAGGGAAAATATCACCTTACGGGCGATTGACCGCCAGGAAATACTGGCTTTATAAATCTCGGCGGCCTGACGGATATCCAGATAAAATGAACCACCAAGATTATAGATGGTTATTTTTTTCTCTTCGCCGTCAATGATTGCCTGACCGGTTAACCGACTGAACTCCCGGGCTCCGCCACCAACACCGGAAAAAATAATCAACACCAGCAATAAAAACCTAATCCGCGCCACGATATCTCCAGTAGAAAAATATCATACCAACCAGACCGACCGCACCAAGCAAACGCATCGTCGCCATCACCCCCAGATGACTGGCCACGGCTCCAATCAGTACCGAACCAATCGGCGCCATTCCCAGAAACATCATGGTATAAATACTCATCACCCGTCCCCGCATTTCTTCGGCCACCCGGGTCTGGATATAGGTATTAACTGGCACAATTGTCAACATCATCCCCAGACCAACCAGGAAAACCACCAGCAGCGAAAGATAAAAACTCCGGACAAAACTCAATCCCAGAACCGCCAGAGTAAAAATAAATCCACCCCGATAGATAAACTTTTCTATCCCCAGGGCCTTTTGTCGTTTAGCCATTGCCAGCGCCCCCAGCATCGCCCCAACTCCACTAATGGCCATCAACTGTCCGAAGCCGCTGGCGCCAGTCCCCAAAATTTTTTTACTAACCTCGGGCAAAAGCACCGGATAGGGCATTACCAGAAAACTTAAAAATCCGATTATCCCCAGCGCCCGCCGAATCTCCGGATGACTGCGCAGATATCTCAGCCCTTCCAGAAATTGTTGCCAGACCCCGGTGGAATTGTTGTTAAAATTATTAGCCGGCACCCGTAATAACAACAGACTGGCGATGACAAAAAGATAACTGAAAGCGTTGAGCAAAAATCCCACCCCTTCATTAAAAGAAGCCACCAGCACTCCGCCCAGGGCCGGCCCGACAATCCGGGAAATATTGACCATCAGAGAATTTAAGGAAATAGCATTGGGCAAATCTACTCGCTCCACCAGATAGACCACCAGACGCTGGCGCGCCGGCATATCCAGAGAAGTTACCATACCCAGGAATATCGCCAGCAGAAAAATCATCCCCACGGTAATTTTTCCGGTCAGAGTGAGTACTCCCAGAACCAGCGCCTGGAGAGTTGCCGCAGTCTGGGTTATCAATAAAATTTTGCGATTATCATAACGGTCAACCAGCACCCCGGCAAACGGGGCCAGGATAAGCGAAAAAATCTGACTGGAAAAATTAATCCAGCCGAGCAGATAGACCGAGTTGGTCAGCCGATAAACCAGCCAGGAAAGAAGCACCGTCTGCATCCAGGTACCAATCAGGGAAATAAACTGACCCGGAGTAAAAACGCGATAGTTATAATGACGGAAGGAGCGAAATATTTCTTTATCCATCAGGATTACGGGCCGAATAGAGTGGAGAGATTTTTCTTAAATTTTCCACCAGCGGAGCAAGTTTTTTCAAGAAATAGCGAATATCCTCTTCGCTGGTATAATGACCGAGAGAAATTCTGATTGCCGAGCGCGCAACTTCCGCCTTTAAACCCATGGCCAGCAAAACATGACTGGGTTCCGGCACCCCGGAGGCGCAGGCTGACCCGGTAGAAACCGCAATCCCCTCGGTATCCAGGCCCAGGAGCAGGGCTTCGCCATCAATAAACTCAAAACTGATATTAAGAGTGTTGCTTAAACATTTTTCCGGATGACCGTTAATTCGGACATTCGCAATATTTCTTTTTACCTCATCTATAATCAGTTGCCGCAATTTTTTCAGGCGCTGATTTTCTTCTTCCATCCTTTCCACAACCAGTTGCCAAGCCGCGGCCATTCCGACAATTCCACTGACATTTTCAGTGCCGGCCCGCCGATTATACTCGTGAGAGCCCCCATGAATCAGCGCAGTAACCGGAACATCCTGACGACAGTAAAGTAGCCCAACACCTTTCGGTCCATAAAACTTATGGGCGGCCAGAGACAATAAATCCACTCCCAGCTCCTTGACCTTAATCGGCAATTTCCCCGCGGCCTGAACTGCATCGGTATGAAAATAAATTCGCCCCAGCCCCTGTCTTTGCCGCTCCTTATTTATTTCCTTAAGCAGTTGGCCAATCTCGGCCACCGGCTGGATGGTGCCAACCTCGTTGTTCGCCAGCATAATTGAAACCAGAAATGTTTCTGGACGAATGTAATTGATTAAATCCTTCACCGAAATCAGCCCGGTGCTATCCACTGGTAAAAATGTCGCCGAATAGCCCTGTTTCTGAAGAAATTCCACTGTGGATAAAACCGCATGATGTTCAATACTGCTGGTGATGATATGGCCACCGGCAAAATTAGCGGCCAATCCTTTAATCGCCAGATTATCCGACTCGGAACCGCTGCCAGTAAAAATTATCTCTTTAGGGTCAACCACTCCCAGAATTTCGGCAATCTGCTGACGCGCCTCTTCTATTGCCTTTTTGCTTCTCTGGCCAATCTGATGTAAACTTGATGGATTACCGTATTCCCTCGTCAAATAAGGGCGCATCGCCGTCAGTACTTCTTTAGCCAGCGGAGTAGTGGCATTATAGTCTAAATACACTTTTCTAACCATAGCGCAAAACCTCAATCGGACTAATCCGGGTTGCCTGATAGGCCGGATAGATACTGGCCAGTACCGAAATCAGAAAGGCCGCCAGAGCAACTGAAACAACATCCTTGAAAACTATCTGAACCGGCAATTTATTGATATAATAGACATCGGCTGGTAAACCAATCGGATAGTATTTAAGGATTTCCACCAATCCCAGACCAACCAACAATCCCACAATAACTCCAACCGTTCCCAGTAAAACTCCCTCCAGAAAAAAAATTTTATAGATCATTTTTGAACTGGCCCCAAGCGCCCGCAATATCCCGATATCCCGGGATTTCTCCACCGTAAACATCACCAGAATAGAAATTATATTAAATGCCGCCACTATCACAATCAGAGTCAGAACCAGAAACATCATAATTTTTTCCAGACGCAGTGCCGAAAACAAATTTTTATTCATTTCCATCCAGGAACGCACGGTCGCCAGACCAAATAAATCTTTTTGTAGTTTTCTGGCAACTCCCGCGGCTTTTTCGCCATCCCGGAGATTTATCGCCCAGCCATTTATCGCACTATTGCCCAGAAGTTTGCCGGCCAGTTTCCGGTCAGTATAAATGAAGTTGCTATCATACTCGTACAGGCCGGTCTGGAAAATCCCTTTCACCTTAACCAGTTCTAAACGAGGAAGAAACCCGGAAACAACTGGACTGGCCGCTGGACTTAACAAGGCCACCCGCTCATTAAGCCCGACGGTTAAAAATCGGGCGAGGTCTCTTCCCAGAACCACTCCGTCGGTTAAATCATCCGGCAAAATCCGCCCGATCGCGTTGGGAAAATCCCGGGTTGGCCCAAGCAACTCTTTCTCGGCTTTCGGTTCTATTCCTTTAATCACCACTCCCCGACTATTATTCTCACTCTGAATTAAGACATTGCCATAAACATAGGGAGCCATTCCGGCGACCAAATCCGGCTTTTGCCCGCGGACAAAATCCAATAATTTCTGACGAATTTCCGGACAATCGCCGTAAATCATAATATGCGGCTGGACCAATAAAAGCCGACGGCGAATATCATTTTGAAAGCCGGTCATTATCGCCAGAGTAACTATCAGCGCCGCCACCCCCAGGGCTATTCCCCCGATAGAAATCAGCGTAGTCAAAAGAGTAAATATCCCGCGACGCCTGGCCAGTAAATAGCGGCTGGATAAAAAGAGGGCAAAATTTTTCATCGCAATTGCGGAAAGAAAATAACTTCCCGGATACTCGGCACTCCAGTCAAAATCATCACCAGCCGGTCAACCCCGATTCCCAGTCCGCCGGTCGGCGCCAGGCCATACTCCAGAGCCGTCAGATAATCCTGGTCATAACTCTGGATTTCCTTATCGCCCATCTCTCTCATTTTTTCCTGTTCCTTGAATCTTTTTTCCTGAATCTCCGGATTATTTAACTCGGAATAGGCATTGGCAATTTCCAGCCCATTGATAAAAAGTTCAAACCTCTCTACCAGAAACTCATCCTTATCACTCGGCCGGGCCAAAGGTGAAAATTGCCCGGGATAGTCCAGGACAAAAGTCGGTTCAATAAGATGCGGCTGAACCAGTTTATCAAAAATATGGTCCAGGATTTTTTTGGGCGAAGCCCGGGGAGGAATTTCTATGTCCAGGCCATCGGCCAGTTCTTTCAGTTTATTTTCCCGAACTGCCGCCTGACAATCTTGACCACTATACTTTTGAAGAAGTTCAAAATACTTTTCCTGGCGAAACGGCCGACTTAACTTCTGGCCAATACTGCTGGCGGCCTGACTGACCAGTTCTTCGCATAAAGATTGCATCTCCTGATAAGTGGCATAGGCCTGATAAACCTCCAGCATAGTAAACTCGGGATTGTGCTGCCGGCTTATTCCTTCATTACGAAAATTTTTCCCCAGTTCATAAACCTTTTCCAGACCGCCAACCACCAAACGTTTTAAATATAACTCGGGCGCAATCCGCAAATACAAATCAATATCCAGTGCCTGATGATGGGTCACAAATGGCTCGGCCATCGCTCCCCCGGCAATATTCTGTAAAATCGGGGTTTCCACCTCCAGAAAGCCCAGCGAATCCAGATAACCCCGGAGGGCCCGGACAATCTGACTGCGGCTATAAAAAATTTTCGCCGTCTGGGGATTACTCAAAATATCCAGATAGCGCTGGCGATAACGCAACTCCACATCTTTGAGCCCGTGCCACTTTTCCGGTAAGGGTAACAACGACTTGGTCAGAAGACGAAATTTTTCGGCATTAAGGGTTAACTCCCCGGTGTGGGTTCGGAACAATTTTCCCACCACCTCCACAATATCCCCAATGTCTATCAAGTCGTTAAAGTCCGAATAATTCTGGTGACCGAGAATATCCTGACGAACATAAACCTGTAATTTGCTCCGGGCATTTCCGAGGTGAAAAAAAGTCGCTCGTCCCATCTGTCGCCGGGAAAAAATCCGGCCGGCCAGACGAAAAACTTTATCCGGCAGTTCGGTCGCCGATTGATATTTTTCCGTTAAGTCACTGAGAGAATCCGGCGGGCTGGTCTGGGCATAGCCCGGGATATTTTTTTGCTGAAGTTTTTCTAATTTCTGGCGACGAATTTTTCGGATGACCTCTATCGGCTGAGCCTCCGGCTCGGCTGGTGACGGTAAATCAGATTTTTTGTTCATAGTTTTAAGATTATATCTTATTGACGGCTTTTATGTCAAGATCAAAAAGTAAATGGTTACAGTGATCGTTACCACTGATGATTAGTGGATAACCCCGATTTTGCGGATGGCGGTAACCACACCCTTGTCGGACTTGACCCTTATCTGGGCGATATAGCCACCCTTGGCCACCTTGTCCCCTAACTCGTTGGTATTAACTTAATTCCCTGAGACATTCCCCAATTGCGGTCTGACCGAGACTGGTCTCTACCACCAGATTGTTCCCGGCGCTTTTTCCTCCACAACTATCTAAAACTACATTCGCCAGCAAACCATCGCCAATCAGTCCAAAAATCGCCAAAAGAATAAAAAGTTTCACCAGCCCGGCGGTATTCATAAGTTTATCTCTTTACCTCTTCCCTACTTCTCGCTAACATGAGAAGACCAAATAACCTCAAAAAGCATATTTTATCCCGGCGAAAATACCAAACTTGTTGAAGAAATTTATCTCTTTATCTATTACCAGATTACTCAAACCGCCAGC
>Ga0123519_10004074_pt1 | contig 23837 bp, 17 predicted proteins | sample YelNatPaOPRAMG02_FD_87396 | JGI IMG/M metagenome (GOLD analysis project Ga0123519, IMG submission 87396) | Hot spring microbial communities from Yellowstone National Park - Yellowstone National Park OP-RAMG-02 (version 2) | ecosystem: Environmental > Aquatic > Thermal springs > Hot (42-90C) ...
TATATAGTCGACTTTATTTGCCGATGTTGTAAAAAATGTTCCTCTTCTTCTTACAGGAACTGTTCTGTCTAAAATATTTCCATACTTGTCAAACTGAACATTACAAGTAGCAAAAACCGAATCATCTTCCTCATCTGCTGTTAAATAGACAATATCTTCCGTTACAAAGGGAAAAACTTTTATTTTCTTTTCTATTGAACCTATTTTTGGTGCTAATTCCTTTGTAATATATTCACCTTTTCTGATGACAACTTTTCCATTTTTATCTTTAACGGTTTCACCACAGATTCTGTTAACAAGAAGACCAATATCTGAAGGTTTGTTAATTTCTATGAAATGATAAACCTTCCTATAAGGCGCCTCTATAAAGCCATATTCATTTATTTTTGCATACAATGCCAATCTATTCACTACCCCTATATTTTGCCCGTCAGGTGTCTCTACTGCACAAATTCTCCCATAGTGAGAAGGATGAACATCTCTAACAGAAAAGCTCGCTCTTTCTTTAGTCAAACCACCAGGCCCTCCAGCTGTAATTTCTCTTTTAACAGCAAGCTCTGAGAGGCAATTAAGCTGGTCCATATACCGAGAAACTGAGCTCGTTCCAAAGAAATCATTAAATGCCTGAATTATTGGTTTAGTGTTGATCAATTCCAATGGGTCTACAGACTCCCTAGATGAGTGAACACTCATTTTATCCTTTATACTTCTTTCAAGTCTCGCAAAAGATTCTCTTAAATGTTCTGCCAAAAGTTCATCTACTCTTCTTATTCGTCTGTTCCCTAAGTGATCTATATCATCTGGTTCTCTTTTACCAATATTCACAGCAATCAATGCCCTCCCGACTCCAATAAAATCTTCCTTCCTTAATGTGTAGAAATCTTCAGTCATCTCAGTTCTAAATCTTTCTTCTAGTTTTTTGTTAAGTTGATAACGGCCTGTCTTACCAAGGTATAAAACACGCGGATCAAAAAGTAATCTATACAGATAGTTTGAAGCTGCTTCATAGGAAACAGACATGTCAGGTCTCAATTTGGAGTAGATGTCAAAAACAGCCTCTCCTACACTTTTAGTCTTATCTTTGTAAAGTGTTGCATCTATAAACTTAAACTCATCATCTCTCTCTATATCTTCAAAAAGAGAAGCTATTTCAGCGTCAGAAGACCAGCCCAAGGCTCGCAGCAATGTAGTATACAAGACGCGTGGCTTCCTGGGTGCGAGTTTTACGCTAATAACTCCTTGCTTATTAACATCTATTGTAATCCACCCACCTTTTTCTGGCATTAACTGTGCCATATATAGGGTATGATCACCCAATTCAAGTCCGTTAGGTATAAAAATGACACCTTCAGACCTTACTATCTGCATAATTATTACTCTTTCATTTCCGCTTACTATAAATGTTCCTCTTGGTGTCATAATTGGAATATTCCCCATAAAGATATCTTTCTCTTTAACCTCTCCCGTCTTCTTATTAACAAGTCTAACTGAAACATAAAGCGGGGCATCATAAGAAAGATTTTTCTCTCTCGCCTCTTTTTCTGATCTGTTTGGCCTCAGAACCCTTACTTTCCCAAACTCTAATCGCCAAACCTTTCCGGTATTATCTTCTACAGGATTTAACTCTGCAAACAATTTTGGAAGCCTTTCTTCAATAAACCTATCAAAAGCTTCAAGTTGATGCTGTATAAGATTAGGTTTTTTAAAAGGCATCTGAATAGTTCCTAAATCAATACGTTTTCCGGGAACAAAAATCAATTTTTTATTATCCATTTAATTCATTGGACTGTAAATGTATTTCTATTAAATGTATTTCTATTAAGAAATATTAGTGACAAAAGATTTTAAAAGATATCTTAACAACATTTCAATAGTTTGTCAAATTACATCTATTATTTTTTTTCTACCCTTCTTCTTCCCTGCATCCCTAAAATGTATTTTACCGGGTCTCTTAGCATAAATAGTATAGTCTCTTCCAATACCAGTATTCCACCCGGGAAGATAACACATTCCTCTCTGCCTTACAAGTATCTCGCCACCTTTTACAAATTCCCCTTCTGAAACCTTTAATCCTAACCTCTTTCCTTTTATATCTAATCCCTGATGCATTTTTGAACCACCAGACTTGGTATGGGCCATAGTAGGGTGAAAAATTACATCTTACTACTTTTTAGAAACTAAGATCTTTTTAAGCTTCAAAACACTCAACGCTTGCCTATGTCCTTTTTTCCTTCTGTATCTTGCTTTTGCTCTAAACTTAATTACAGTAATCTTTTTACCTTTTTTATGGTCTAACACTTCAAACTCAGCACATCTACCCTCAAGATAAGGTGTTCCAATATTAACTTTTCCACCCTCTACCAACATCAAAACTTTATCCACAGAAAAGGTTTTACCTTTATCTACATTAACTTTATTTACTGTAATTTCATCACCCACTGACAAGATTTGCTGACTTCCACCCACCTCAATAACAGCCCAACTTTCATTGGATTTTTCTTTTTTACTGTTTTCTTTTTGGCTATTCCCTGCGTTTTTATCTCTCACAGCTTTGTGGATTTTACACGCTATAAAATATGAAGTCAATAATAGGCTGACATATTCCTGGTAATACAAAATTTCACAGAAAGCGAAAAGCTTATAAACTATCTACAAATAAAAATAGCACAAATATTAAAAAATATCTTATTCAAAATTATTTCCACATTTGTCTTTCGAACACAATAGATATATACTAGAATCAAAATGAAACTTTACTCAAAGAAAACAGGTATCTTGGATTCCCCTCTTCATTATGGGAAAACTCCAAGGTGGCTTTTTGAAAAGATGGTTGAACTTGCCAGAGCAATGATCGAAGTAATAGTTTTAGACTTTGGAAGAAAGGAATTTATTAAAAGGATATCTGATCCACTTTGGTTTCAAGCATTTGGGTGCTTATTGGGATTTGATTGGCATTCATCAGGCCTCACTACTACAGTATGCGGTGCTATAAAACAGGCTCTTTTGCCAACTAAAAAAGATATAAAACTTTTTGCATGTGGCGGCAAAGGAAGTACTTCTAGAAAAACACCCTTAGAAATAGTAGAAATTGGCGAATCGATAGGAATAAAAGAAAGCATTATAGAAAAGATAAAATACGCAAGTAAAATGGCAGCAAAGGTCGATTCCTCTCTTGTTCAGGACGGCTATGTACTATATCACCATGTAATATTCTTTACAAATGAAGGAGAATGGGCTGTTATTCAGCAGGGAATGAACACTTCAAACAGATATGCGAGAAGATATCACTGGCTATCAGAAAATGTAAAAGAGTTTGTTGTAGAGCCACATACTGCCATTTGTTGCAATAAAAGAGGAAAAACATTAAATTTAGTAGATAAAACAATTGACAATACCCGCCAGGTAATTACCCATCTATCTAGAGAACATCCTGCTAAGACGGTTAAAGAAATTATTAAATTACCAGTGGAACACTCTATTTCACTCCGAGGAATAAGGAGAATAGAAAAAACCCTTCTGAAAACTTATGAGAATCCTCCAAAAGATTTTACGGATCTAATTGGAATAGAAGGTGTCGGAGCACAGACCATCAGAGCGTTATCACTAGTAGCGCATCTTTGTTATGGAACAGCCCTTTCCTGGAAAGATCCAGCGCTTTACTCATTTGCACACGGTGGAAAAGACGGAACACCTTATCCCATAGACAGAAAAACATATATAAACACAATAGAAACACTTAAAACGATTTTAGCGGAAGCAAGAATTGGACTTTTTGACAAAAAAAGAGCTTTTGAAAGGCTTCAGCATTCATTTCCTTTATAAATGGGTAATTTTTACATTTTTTCAACAGTATCGATACCAAGAAGACCAAGACCATTCTTAATAATCTGTGCAACAGAAGAAACCAATAAAAGTCTGCTCTTCTTTATATCAAGATTTTCCTCATTTAAAACAGGAACCTTTTCGTAAAAAACGCTAAATCTCCTGCTCAAATTAAAAAGGAAGTTACAAATTCTTTGAGGTTCAATAGTTCTAACAGCGCCTCTTACAATTTCAGGAAATCTATATATGTATATAAGCAGAGAATGTTCTGCAGGGTGATTATAAGCCTCACGTAAAACGGCGCCACTTAAATTTTTAAATTTATCTCCTTTTGCTTTCCTCAAAATTGAAAGGCAGCGTGTATAAGTGTATTGTATATATGGGCCACTATTACCATCCAAAGAAAGCGATTTATCGAAGTCGAAAACAACATCGTTTCTAATATTGTTTTTTAATATAGTGTATTTTATTGCCCCGACTGCGATTCTCTGAAGGTCACTTTGAGAAATTTTTACATTTTTATTTGCAGAAGAGACCACATCTTTGAGGCGGTTAATTACCTCGGCAATAAGCCAATCTGCGCTAATAATATTCCCTTTTCTGCTGGAAACTTTACCCTCCGGGAGTCTTAGCATTCCATGCCCTATATGCTTTGTTCTTTCTGCCAATTTAGGAAAAATATCAGCCAATGCAGAAAAAACAACCCTGAAATACTCATTAACTTCGTTACCTGTAATTATAAAAGATACATCATATGGAAACTTTTTATATTTTATCACAGCCAGACCGAGATCTTTTGCCTCATAGGTAGGTAACCCAGCAGAGTTCACAAAAACTCTGGTATGTAAACCCTTTTTCTCACCGTCGTATATTATAGCCCCTTTACTCTTTTTGAAAATACCTTTTTTGAGGTATTTTTCAACATATTTCTTTCCCAATAGGCTAGTTTCGCTTTCAAAAAAATAGAAATCAAACTTTGTCCCAAGAATCTTATATATCCTCTCAAAATCTTCTAGGCTCCACTTTCTTCCATTCAAATACAGCCTTCTAATTTCCTTGTAATCATCACCGTACTCTTTTTTAACCTCCATATTAACCTTTTTACTCCACAACTCACTGGAAATTAGATAACAAAGCTTTGTATACTCCCTAATTTTTTTTACTGCATTTTTCTCTTCTTTATACGCCCTTGACCCCACCGCATAAGCCTTTCCCATCAATGCTACCTTCTCTTTCAAGCTTTTCCGATAAAGATCTTGAAAAGACATTTTTGATTCTTCCATTATTTTTTTCATACCCCAGATCGCCTTCCCAATATGAAGTCCTACATCACCTTGATAGCAAGCTCTCTTAACAACAGCACCACTTTTTTCGAAAAGCCTTGCGATACATTCCCCCACTGTATTACTAAATAGATGCCCAATATGAAATTCTTTAAAAGGATTCACATCAGTATATTCAACCAGGACCTTTTTGCCCTTAAAAACATTATTTGAACCGTAATAATCTCCTTCTTTTACCACTTTTTTCAACTCTTCAACAAAGAAGCCTTTTTCCAACTCAAAGTTAATAAAGCCTTTTAAAAACTTGACGTTTTTAATAAATTTTGATCCTTTACATTTTTTAATATGCTGTATTATTTTTTCTGCAACCTCTTGTGGAGAAAGATTAAAGCGCTTTGCTAACATTAAAGCTGCGTTTGTAGAGTAATCACCAAACTGTTCGTTTTTGGGATGTTCTATAGAAAAGATGAAAGGTCCTGTAAACCCCGCTTGCTCTATAGCAATAGAAATAATTTTTTTTAGACGATTATAGACAGTTGACTCTTCCTCGGAAAGCATAACAAAAGTATATCATAGATTTAATCTTTTATACATTCTAAGATATATTTTACCAACAAAGAAACCATGGTATACTAATAAAGAGATGGGTGGAAAACAAAAGCGTAAAGGAATTGTTTGGATTATCACAGACCATTCTTCATCTGTAGCAAGAATCGTTTTTACTTCAAATACCAAAGTAGATATTACAAATTATCACGTTCAAAAATTACCGGAAGGTGTCATACAAAACGGGATACTATATGATTCCACAACAGCAGCAGATATTCTTGAGGGGCAGATCAAAAAAGTCTTACCCAAAACAGATAAAAAAGAAGACATAGGAGAGCTCTTTATTGTCTTACCTCCTGATAAAGTAAAAAGTGCTTACATATATATTGAGAACTTCAATTCAGTAAAACTTAGTTCACAACAGGTAGAAAGGATAGAAGAGGCTTTTCAGGTCCCCATCACAAAATTAAGGTTTTTTTGGCAAAAAGAAAGCACAAATGCCTATTTATTTCATGCAATAAGACACGACATAGCACATCCCTTTTTACTAGTTGCAGAAAGGCTGAATCTAAAAGTATCTGCAATGTTTCCCTCCTCAACAACAATTGCTTATGCAGTTTCGAATTATATAAACTATCCTACAATAGCAATATATGCAAAAGATGATATCAATGTTATAGCAGGAAACCAAAATAGGGTATGGGTTCACAAACCTTGGACTATTGACTACATATCCCTTGATAATCTCGAAGAAAGTATAAAGGAGACACAAAAAGAAGCACACACGATAATGGGGACTACCCCACAAAGAATATTAATTGTAGAAAACAACGACCTAAATGGGGAGGACGTTGAACAAAAGTTGAAAGACAGCGGACTGGAATTGACATTTTTTCACCCTGCAGGGTCTGCTTATATAGACCCTATAGATTTACTAATAATAAAAGGGTTACTAACTCTTTACATAATGGAGAAACAAACAGGATTTACCACGCTCCCTTTAGACGAAAAGCTTGTAGAAATAAAACCTTACATTCCAACGCAAGGAAACAAAAAAGAGATTTTAGTAGCCTTTCTTTCTACTATATTGGCGGCACTGATGCTTATCACCGGCCTTTCTCTCGCTTGGGAGTTTTATATAAAAAGAAATGAAACACAACCGTCTACAGAAGAAAAAAATGAAGAAAATAAAAACCAACCCTCTTATGAGGAAAATGTTAAAGGCGTATCAAATGTAGAAATTACTTTGCCTCCCTCAAAAGAGGAGAAAGTGGAAGAAAACAAGCCACAATACACTAAAAGTGACATAGCACTCACAGTGCTTAATGGAAATGGAAAAACAGGTGAAGCGAAAAGAATTGCTAAGCTTTTACAAGATAACGGATTCACCATAGAAAAAACAGATAACGCGGATAGATACAACTACCCTAAGACAGTGATAATCTCGCCATCGCATTTATCGTCTTTTTCTGAAGAAATAAAGGGGATCTTGTCGCAACTTTACCCATTAACTTATATAGAAACAAATGATGCTGTAGACCCTAAAAAAATAGTTATTATTCTAGGAGCTCAGTAGTTTAATTATGCAAAGGCATCCATGGAAAATATATAAATTACAAAACAGGATTAGAGTGGCACTTTACCCTACACCCTATTTTCACCACATAGGTATTGGAGCTTATGTAATATTCGGCAGTCATGACGAAACAAAAGAAACCAGAGAAATAGCACATTTAATAGAACATTGCGTTTTTGATGGAACAAAAAAGTTCCCAACACAGGAAGATATCGAATCGTATTGTGACAAAATAGCAGGAGATTTCACAGGGGCTGTAGGAAAGGAAATTACGCAATACTCTGGAATTTTCCCGGACAGTGAGCTTAATGGAGGGATGGATCTACTTGATCAGCTTTTGTTTAACCCCTTATTCAAGGAAAAAAACATAGAATGTGAAAAAACTGTAGTTGTTCAGGAGTTACTTCTCAGATGGGATAACATACCTGCCAAGATTGCACTAAGAGCACTTTGGAATAGGCTCAAAAACGAAAAGCATCCGTATCTATTCACACTAAAGGAGCTTTTACAAAAAGTAAAAAGTACAACAAAGGAAGATATAACCCACAACTATCGAAAGTATTATCAGCCAAAAAATATAATAATTGGTATTTATGGTCATTTTTCTATACAAGAGGCGGAAAAAGCTATTAAATCCTTAGAGTCGTATAAAAATATAGGAGGGAAAATAGAAAGGATAGACTTTAATCCAAAGGAATATAGCAATCAGGTAATAGATATCACAAAAGAAAATTGTAATAAAATATATTTGCTCCTTACCTTCCCTGGTTTTAAGCGACCAAAAAATCCAAGGAAAAGATTAATTTCTAACTTATTGCTTACTTTGTTAATAAACAAAAGGGACTCACAGATATATTCAACACTAAGGGAAAAACTTGGTGCTGTCTATGAAATAGGTGGTGATTTTTCAAGTGGGAGAAATATAGGAATATTTGAAATTGGGACATCCTGTACGCCAGAAAATTACAAAATTGTATTAGAAACGACCGTGAAAGAAATAGAAAAGATGAAAAATGGATATATAAACTTGGAAGTTCTAAAGAGGGTCGTTGAGGGATACAAAAAAAGTGTAAAGATGACCTTTGACTATCCGGGGAAAGCACTCGAGTGGATACTTACCGACCTTTATGAATATGGAAGGGTCTTTTCCCCAGAAACATGTGTCGAGATAGAAGAGTCTATAAAAAAAGAAGAGATAACAAAACTTGCAAATAAAATATTTAATTGGAAGAAAGTAAATATAACAGTATTCACGCCACAAAAACCAGAAGATCTCAAAGCTACAACAGAAAAGATTTTTGTAAAATATAATCTTTCATCATGATAAAAAGTCTAACAAACGCAATTGCGACCACACAAAAAATGTCATATAATCCTTGTTAATTGTGAGAAAAAAAACTTTTTACATTACAACAACACTACCATATGTTAATGCAGATCCCCACATAGGAACGGTATTAGAGTTTTTGCAAGCTGATGCAATAGCAAGATATCACAGGATGATTGGAGAAGATGTGATTTTTAATACCGGAACAGATGAACATGGTGTGAAAATATATAGAAAAGCAATAGAAAACAGCCAAACACCCAAACAGTATTGTGACGATCAGGTAGAAAAGTTTAAAGCGCTGAAAGAGATCTTAAATCTAAGCTATACAAATTTCATCCGTACTACTGACCCAATTCACGTTAAAGCGGTACAGCGTTTCTGGGAAAAATGCCTTGAGAACGGAGACATTACAAAAGGTAAGTATAAGGTTAAATACTGTGTAGGCTGCGAGCTAGAAAAAACTGATTCAGAATTGGTTAATGGAAGATGTCCTATACATCCAAACTATGACCTGGAAGTCATAGAAGAAGAAAACTACTTTTTTAGATTCTCAAAATATCAAAAAAAACTTCTCAGCCTATACGAAAAGAAACCAGATTTTGTCATACCCTCAAAAAGGTACAAAGAAATTGTAAACTTTGTCAAAAAAGGGTTAAAAGATTTTAGTATTTCAAGGGTCAAAGAGAAAATGCCGTGGGGAATTGATGTTCCAAATGATCCAGCACATGTAATTTATGTATGGTTTGATGCTCTTGTAAACTATATCTCTACTATTGGTTGGCCAGAAGATATTGACAAATTTGAAAAATATTGGCCTTGTGTACAAATTGCAGGAAAAGACAATCTCAGACAGCAATCGGCTATGTGGCAAGCGATGCTTTTATCAGCAGGGCTACCCACTAGCAAACAGATAATAATACACGGTTTTATAACTATAAACGGACAAAAAATTAGCAAAAGTCTTGGAAATGTCATACATCCGATCCAGCTAGTAGAGAAGTACGGTAAAGATGCAACAAGATACTATTTACTAGCAAAAATACCAACGTTAGAAGATGCTGATTTTTCTTTTGATCAATTTGAAACTGCATACAATGACGATCTTGCAAATGGACTTGGCAATTTTATCTCTAGAGTCACCCCTATGGTAGAGAAATTCTTTAAGGGAAAGGTCCCAAAAGTAAAAAGTGATCCACAAAAACACCCACTTAAGATCTCACAAGATTTTTACTCACTTAGAAAAGCATACAAAGATTATCGTACTGCACTTGAAATGTACAGAATAGATAAGGCAATCTCTTACATTTGGAGATATATAAAAAGCTCAGAAAAATATATCGAAGAAACAAAACCATGGAAACTAGCAAAAATAAACAAAGAAAAACTTTCTTATGTGGTTTATGGACTTGTTGATGCACTTTATAATATTGCTTGGATGATATACCCATTTCTTCCGGAAACTTCACAGAAAATAGCAGAATGCCTAAAAATAGATGGTCTTTTAAAAGAATATCCAATAGAAGAAGATAAACTCCCATGTATAAGAGATGGAACTAAAATAACTTCACCTGGAATTCTTTTCCCCAAGGGCTAAAAGCTTTTTAAATTTTCAACCTCTCTTTAAGACTAATATAACTATCTTTGGCAATAATTATATGATCAACAACAGGTATTCCTATTAGCTTAGAGGCCTTTATAAGTCTATATGTAATATTTATATCGTCATCACTTGGCGTTGGGTCTCCAGAAGGGTGTGTATGACAAACGATAATTTTACTGGCTCTATACTCTAAAGCTGGAGCAAAAACTTCTCGTGGATGAATTATTGCGACTTCTAAAGATCCAATTGCAATAACTTCTTGGTGTATCAGTCTGTTTTTTATATTAAGATAAAGACCAAGGAACTCTTCTTTTTTAACAGAGCCAAGATGAGAAAGGTATCTAAAAACATCTGAAGGAGTATTAAGAAAGGGTGGATCCAGGTTTACATATGCGAAGAGCCGCCTCCCTATTTCGAACACTGCCAAAAGCTGACATGCTTTAACAAGGGGGATTTTGAACGTTTTCATTACGTTTTTCACGGCGGAGGCGCTTGAAAGCGCCTCCGCACCATAATCATTTATCAATCTAGAAGCTAATTCTATAACATGTTCACCTTTATATCCTGTATTTAATATTACGGCTAAAAGTTCACTGATAGTAAGAGATTCTACCCCTTTTTTTATAAGCTTTTCCCTTGGCAACAATCCTTAAAGATTATATAAGGGAAACATTAAATTCACATGAAAAATTCAAAGCGGAAGGAAATTTTTATTTAAGTCACAATTTCCAAAAAGTGAATCTCCACGATTTGTGATAAAATCTTAAAGGAGGAGGGGTGCCGGAGTGGTTGAACGGGCTCGACTCGAAATCGAGTTTCCAATTTTATTTGGAACGTGGGTTCGAATCCCACCCCCTCCGCTAAGATGAACGTACACGTACGTGAGTGGATTGCTTAAGACGATGTTTTTAAAATGGTAAATATTTACAATTTAACTATGTTTGTACTAACATCATACAACTCCCCTATCTAATTAGAATATCACACAAACACATAAAAAATACACATCCTGAATAAAACAAAAACCTTCCTTCTACTTCCTTCTACAAATTTTTATATATTTCTCACATTATTTAGAATGCAAAATGTTTTGTTTTTAGAAAATCGCTGATAGTGGAAACAAAGAAATGGTTATAAGTTACTAGGTTTTTGACTAATGGAGAACACTATGGATAAAAAGTTAAGCGTTTTGAAAGAATTTTTCTTCTGGAAATTAGAGTCTGCCGTTTAAAATTCAAAGAAGCCTCATTATCTATCTCTCGTTTTTGTTCTCTGTGTCTTGACATGGCTTATTCAAGCAATCAATAAAATCTAATACAAATAGGCCGTTTGGGAAACATCTTTTAAAACCGCACCTTTGTGCTGTTGCATTGTAACGAACTTTTAATCTTTTTTGATGTCCGGCATCATCACCACCTGCATTATAATATCTATTAAATTCGGCAGAAATGATAACCACCCTAACACAACGAGCATATTTAGCCCATTCAACCACCACACGAACCAAAACAAACTCCCATAGATATAAAGACAAAACATGAAGTCGGATTTGTTGAGGACTATAATATAATATTATAGTCCTTGCAACTGGACGATTATTACATCGCCAACCCTCAACAGTGCCGTATCCATCCCTCGCCCCAACCCATACTCTCTCTTTACTCTTTCTAAATGATTAGCGTCTTGTAATATTTCAAAGGAGGCACATGCCCTATTTCCATCTTCAGGGTTACCTTCAAAGAGCATAAATCGCCAACTTCCGTCAAATACAAAAAAATTTTGGCGCGGATTATAATGTGTCTCAGAGCACCAGTCTGAGGAAAATTCTCCTTCCTTAGGATCTTCCTTTTTTTTCTTTCCCTCAGCCAGCCATTCAGCCAATTCACCTGTTTGTTGAACACGTTCAATAAACTTTTCCACTGAAGCACTGATTTCACTGTCTGTAATATGTGGTCTTAAACAAAGCCATTCGTGAGGACTTCTTAAACCCGCTACCCTCAAAAAACTCAAAGAATATTCTGCGGCTAAGCACATCCTCGCCGGCTCAAGAACACACGGCAAGAAGAAACCATTTTTTCTCCCATAACAGGCAAAATTATAGCACTAATTGGCCTAAAAATCAACCACAGATGTAAGTTACACACATTTTGCGCTCGTGTTGTATCGTAAAAAATCGCACAATTTCGGGGGTAGGAAATATACCATATTCCAATTTGACTTCCTTTCACTAATATGCTTAACTAGTTTAAGGTATAATTTGCACTTTTGGCTCCTATCTGCTAAAAATATTTTAGCTAAAAGGTTAATTTATAAAACTGCCTAAAATGAAAATTAGAAAATCTACTTTAATCCTTCTTATTACAATTGTAGTCACCATTATACTTGGCGGCTTAGCTGTCTTCACAGCAAATCTACTCCAGAAAAGAAAGGTTAGGGAAGAAAAAGCAAAGGCAGCTGGGAATTGGTGCAATGAGCTTACTTTTAACATAGTACCAGACCAGACCGGTTTTACAAACAACGGTAAAAAATTTAGGGTTACATTGCAAGCAAAAAACGAAACAAATAATAACATAGATATAAAGTTAAAAACTTATATTTCACAGTGTAGAAAGCAGGGCACTGATATATGTGCAGAAAGGCTTCTTCTTGGACAAGATGAAAGTCACTGGAAAGGAGCCACTCTACAAGGCAATGCACAACAGACCTTTACTTTCGAGGCAGATACTGGAACAAGTGAACAGTGTGGGCGTATTCAATATGACGTTATACTTCTGGATGCAAAAATTAGTGGGACAAGACTTGAGGGATGTATTAAAGACGAGTGGGTTGCAACACAAATAATTAATACACAAAAGGATTGTGGATGTGTTATAAATTCGTCTGCAAGTACAATTGCTCCTGGAGGATCTATGGATTTAACAGCAAAAATTTTTCCAAGCACTTCTTTGGAACAGTTGCAATGGAGCGACCAAGGAGTAGGAGGAAACTTCAACCCTCAAAATCAAATATCAACAACATATACAGCACCATCTACTATTTCGCAAAATCAAATTAATATAACTTTTTCTGGAGCTGTAAAAGGATTTCCAGAAGCTCCAAGATCTGTTAGTTACGGTGGTGGATACAATGCTATAAAGCAAACAGCATCTAAATATTATCTTCCCGGCGTCGCTAATAACTCACGCCCAACAGACAATGCATCAATCACTTTTGATAAAACAAATATTTACATATTTAATCCAAACCCAACACAACAAGCTAATTTAACAATTGATTTTTACAGGCGAGATGGTGGCCAACAAGCCGTAACAAAATCCATAGGAATAACTATAGGGCCAAACGAAACTAAAGTAGAAAGCACTAATGACAACGACCTCTTTGGAACTGATCCTTTTTATGGCACAGCTGTTGTGGATTCTAATAATAATGAAATTATTGTCACATATGAAAAAATAGAGACTAACTCGACAAGAGCATGGACTTTGGAAGGGATACCTGACTCTCAAGCATCTACAAATATTTATCACTCTCCTGTAATAAGTTCTACTATGAATTGGGGAGTATCTAACCATTATATAACCATTTTTAACCCCTCCTCAAACACAATCCAGTTAGAGTATTCATTCTATTATAATGATGGTTACGTTACTGCACCAAAAAATCCACAACTTTCACCAAAAATATCTTTGAATCCTTATGAAACTTATACCTTCGATATAAATGAGATAATTCCAGCGCAAGATCCAAGAGACCCTACTAATCCAAATTGGTGGATTGGTCAAGTGCAGATAAATACGACAGCAAATGTGCAAATTGTCTCTATAAGCGAAGATGTTGGAACTAATGGGCAATCTGGGTCACATGGTAATTTTGGGAGGGGAAGAGTAGCTTCTGTAACGCCTTCATCTAAACTTTGTCTACTCCCTATAACCAACCACGCATATGGCATTCTTAAAACAGGCTACGGGTTTGCTAACATCTCAGGAAATCCAGAAGATGGTACTGCTACTATCAAATACTATTCGGCATCAGGGAAAGAGGTCTCTTCAGAGAATGCACCCTTAAGAGCTCATGAAGGATATCATAAAGATACAGAATGGGCAGGACTGCCAACTTTTCACGGTGCAGCGGTAGTAACAGTAACAAATAACCTACCACTTATAGGTGGCGTACATGACCTTGCAGATAACGATGTCTACGGACGTGCAACAGTAGGTATACCGTGCGATGACAACAACTTAACAAACACATTATACCTTACAGGCTTATTAGCTGGATCGCAGGGTACACCAGCGACTTCTATTCAAGTATTTAACCCATCTGATTCACAAGACGTTACTGGAACCATACACCTCTACGGAGCTAATGGAACTGAAGATGCAAAATATGATTTCTATCTCAAACCTCATGCTATGGACGGTCCAATAATTTGGTCTCTTGTAAAGCCAGGGTGGATGGGTTCTGCAAAAATAGAAGCAGACCAAAAAATTGTCGCTACTTCCCTTTCACACTCTGGAGCATTAGACAATGAGACTTCAACTTGTGGCATAACACTAAATGTTCAACAAACACCTCAACAGTTTTCATGTACTTTAAACGCTAATCCATCTCAGTTACAGAAAGGAGAAAGTTCAACAGTGACATTGAATGTAAACGATTCCAACAGTACTGGTCACTCATATTCTTATTCATTAGCAGACACGCCAGCTCAAAGTGGTTCGTTCACACCAGCATCTGGATCTATCACACCAGGAACACCCCTAACATCTACGTACACAGTCTCACAAACAGCGAGTAATGGAACTGTAACACTAACAGCTACAATAACAAGAAATGATAATAAAACTGCTACGTGTACAGATTCAATAACGATAACATCACAACCACCCACCACTATGCTTGATTGTAGTGGAATAAATGTAAGTACCTCTAGACCAACACGTGGACAAACCATAACTGCACAAGCGATAGTTACGAACAACACAGGGCAAACTGAAACATATGAGTGGCAAGATACACCTCATGCAGGAACATTCAATCCAAACAATCAGCAAACAGTGCAGTATACAGTCGGAAACAATGCCACAGGAACCATAGCTATAACAACCACAGTAAGAGCTGGAAATTATCAAGACACTTGTAGCACAACGCTTACAATAGCGGGTGGAGGACAACCAGGAACTGCTTTCTTGCCACCGTTTGTTAGTATGGTAGGTACTTCAGGCGCATTGATGGGAACTGGCGCATTTATATCCCGAAACAAAACAATATATAGTATTGTAGAAAGGATTAGGAGAAAGTCATTTGAGGAAAGATCTATATACTCTATAAAAAGGAGGAGAAGAAATATATAGCATTCTCTAACCTCTACAAATGTAAACATTTCACTTCTTAGGCACGGAGGTTATGTAATATCAATTGAGCCCTAACCCATCTTGAACATAACGGATAACCCATATCATCTTGGAAATACAGCAAAAACTGGTTTCTAACTTCATGCTCCAAATATATACACTTTATGAATACCCGGAGCACAAACAATATCTACACTAGATAATTTCTTCTTAATGTTAATTTCGCTGTTTTTTATTAAACTCTTTTAGTTTCTTCTCCTATCGATTAAATATCTGCTATTCTTTTTATTTATAAGACAAATATATAACTAGCTTATAATGAATCAGTATTCCGCGAGGCCGCGGCGCAACGCGCCGCGGCCATAGTCAGCTAAAAACAGGAACACAAATTCTAATGCCGCTACGGGGAGTCGAACCCCGGTTACCAGGCTGAGAACCTGATGTCCTAGACCACTAGACGATAGCGGCTTATTACAATATAATTATCACATGTATATGGATTTTACATTCCAATGGAATACCTTGTCAAAGATTTAAAAAAGGCAATTGGAAAAAAGGTATCTTTAAAAGGGTGGTTAAGAAACAGAAGATCTTCTGGAAAGATAGTCTTCTTAGAATTCAGAGACGGAACAGGAGAGGTACAAGTTGTGTGCTCAGCAGAAAATATTTCGAGAGAAATTCTAAACATAGTGGACCATTTACCAATAGAATCTTCAATAGGAATAGAAGGAACCGTAAAAAGTGAAAAAAGAGCACCAACCGGTGTGGAAATTGTGGCGACAAATATAAATATCATACAAAGGGCGGAAGAGTACCCAATATCAAAAAAACAACACGGCACCAAGTTCCTCTTTGATAATAGACATTTATGGATAAGATCTCCAAGAATTAGGGCTATCATGAAAGTTAGAAATACTATAATGGAATCTATGGAAAAGTATCTTAGGGAAAATGGATTCATCAGAATAGATGCGCCAATAATTGTCGGAAGCTCTTGTGAAGGGGCAGAGACACTATTTGAACTTAAATATTTTGACAAAAGAGCATTTCTGTCTCAAAGCGGACAGCTATACATGGAAGCAGCAGCAATGGCGTATAGAAAAGTTTATTGCTTCGGACCAACATTTAGGGCTGAAAAATCTAAAACTCGTAGACACTTAACAGAGTTCTGGATGTTAGAGCCTGAGATGGCATTTGCAGACCTAGAAAAAAACATGAAAATACAGGAGGAAATAATGGACTATACGCTGGACAATATTTTAAGTAAAAATGAAGAAGATCTAAGGATATTGGGAAGAGATATAGAAAAGATTGAAAAAGCATTTTCTCCGTATGAAAGAATAGACTACAAAGATGCAATAAGACTTCTTAAAAAAATGGGCTCTGACATTAAGGAAGGAGAAGATTTAGGAGCAGACGATGAAACAATTTTAACAAAATCTTTTGAAAAGCCTGTATTTATTCATCATTATCCGTCTGAAGTTAAAGCTTTTTATATGACAGAAGAAGGCGATACTTCAACAGTAAAATGCAGTGACTTACTGGCACCAGAAGGATATGGCGAAATTATTGGAGGAAGTGAAAGAATCTGGAACTATGAAGACCTGTTAAGGAAAATTAAAAAATTTAAACTCCCTCTAAAGGATTTGGAGTGGTATGTAGATCTAAGAAGATATGGATCTGTTCCTCATGCAGGATTTGGCATAGGAATTGAACGCGTTGTGGTTTGGATATGTGGGCTAAAACATGTAAGAGAAGCAATTCCATTTCCACGTACTATAAACAGACTTTATCCTTAGCACTAAAAATTGTTAATACTTGTAATCAATAAATATGCCAGTCAGTTTGTTTTGAACAATGAACTTTCCTCTTCAACAAAATATCTGTAAAAAGGCTTTTACTGGAAAATATACCCGAAACGTAAAAATTTACTTAAACCTATCATGCACTTATCATGCACCCCAAAGCCCACTCAAAATAAAAGACTATTATGATTTCTTGTATTTTTCATCTTTCTTCATATAAGCTTCTACTGCTTGCCTTACAACTTCTGCCTTTTTCACACCTTCTGCTGCAGATTTCCACCTCAAATATGCATCAATTTCAGGTGTTATAATCAATATAAACTTTGTATCAACTTTTGAAGAGGCAAATGAAAGGAAGTCATCCAAAATTTCTTCCAGTTTATCCTCTGTATATTCTTTAATTACCAATAAATTACTTGCTTTCCACGTAGAAAGTGGAACATAACTTGACTTTCCACCCTCTTTATAAAGAACGAGAACTGGTTTTTTATCTTTCATCGCCTCCGAAATAATATAGCCAATCTCAGTAGAGGGGTATGTAAGCTCAGCGATTACTGCATCACCCATCTTCATTCTCTTCCACAAGGAGTGATAGAATTTAGAAAAATCGCCTTTTTGACCTCTTCCTAATGAAACCTTTCTTAGGGCATCTTGATTGACCCCATGCCTTTTTTTCTTAAGGTGGTCAACTATTTTTTTTGCTGCCTTTAATAAATCTGCCTGTCTTTCTGGAGAAAATAGTAATGTAATTTTCATTTCTTTTTCCTCTTAATTATATAACTTACTAATAACATTATATACACCCTGCATATATTGTCAAGAGGATAACAACTGCTATATACTATTTCAATAAGAAATTCTCTCTTTTTTAAAGGTTAAGTTTTTTATTAACTATCATTAAAACCTTTTCCGAGATATCCTCAATAGGAGCCTCACCATCTAAAACATATATGTTTTCAAACATTTTTGCAAGTTTTTCGTAGTTATCCCAAACCTTCCTTAAAACTTCCTCCCTTTCAAAAAGAGTAGTTTCAAAACGATCTCTTTTTATTCTCTCAATACATACATGTGGGGAAACTTTGAGGAAAAATGTCAGATCTGGCATTATAAATTTTTTATTAAGTTCAATCAACCACTCTAAATCTTTTATATCTAAATTCCCGTAGGCCATCGTAGAAAAAAAGTATCTATCTGAAATAACATTGATTCCCTTTTTCAGGAGAGGAATAACCTCCTTATCAAGGTGATAGGCTCTATCAGCACAAAACAAAAGTTGTAAACACTCTGCAGAAGATTTCCAATCGTGCGAAAGCTGGCTTTTTATCAAACCGCCAATTAAATAGGAAGTTGGTTCTTTTGTAATATGAGTCTTTCTGCCTTTTTTATTCAAATAATCTGACAACAACCTTACCTGTGTAGAATTACCAGAACCATCCAAAGAATCAAAAACGATAAATTTTCCTTTATACCTATTTTTAATCATATCTTTTTTTTTTATATCTGCTTTTCCCTTTTTCCTGTTGTAACTCTTCCTCTTTGCCACTGCCCACGATACAGATTGGTTCCTCCTTCAACTTTGAAAAACATTGCATGCACAACTCTAGAACCAAGTTCAATCTCAACTTTACAATGTCCTAAATTCACAATTCCGAAGACAAGCTCTCCCTTATACCCTGGCGCGACATTACCAGTAAAGATCATAATACCACATCGAAATAGCGTGGTTCTGGGTCTAAATAATATCAAAATATCTTGGGGGGTATTTACACTCTCTATTGTCCTCATCAGGTAATATTTCAGTGGCGTAAAAACAAAACTTTGTTTTTTATTCGGATCATATTTTGCAACTAATTTTGTTTTTGGCGTCTCCCGCTCCTCTACACCTAGAAAACCATCACCATAAATTTCATATATCTCCCCTATCCTCAGATCGAAACCGGCCCCTTCTGGGTTGGTTAACTCACGGTCCGAAAGGTTTTCAACCAACTTCTTAGTCTTAACTAATTTTAATAATTCTTTTACTCCTAGAATCATTTTTATATTATTTTATTTATTCATTTTTAGCCAATCAATACATTCACTAATCCTTTTCAAGGAGTTTTTGTAGCCAATAATATTCATTGAAAGGTCTAAGGGGGGGGATATTGTCGATCCAAGAACAGCAATTCTCAATAACATAAATAGATCTCCATGCTTCCAACCTATTTTATCTGCAATACCTCTAATCCTTCTTTCCCAATCAGCATGATTTTTCCATTCACTTTTTTCAAACTCTTTTTTTATCAACATTAAACCTTTTACACATTCGGCTGTCGATTTTGCTGATTTAACTGTGTCAAAGTCACTGATATTATAAGTAACTTTCTCTAAAAAGAACGGTCTTGCCATGCTAAGCACATCTCTAAAAAGAGACACCCTCTCCCTTAAAAGGGGAATTATTTTTTTAAAAAGGTTTTTATTTGAAGATATTTTATATATAAGTTCTTTATACTCCTCTTTGATGTTTGTGCTACAATACTTATTCATCCAATTGATAAAACGACTCAGGAACTGCTCGGTGTTTAATTTCATAATATACTGTTTGTTATACCACAAAAGTTTCTGCCTATTAAAAACTGGATTACTCTTATTTATTCCCTCAATACTAAATCTATCTACAAACTCTCTTAGCGTAAAAAATTCTCTGTCGTCTTTCGGAGACCAGCCAAGCAGCATAAGGAAATTTAAAACAGCCTCGGGCAGATACCCCTGTTCAATAAATTCGTGTGCAGCAACAGACCCTTTTCTTTTTGAAAGCTTTCCCCCCTCTGGGTCAAGTAAAAGTGGAATATGTCCAATTTGCGGTACCTCCCATCCAAAGGCTTCGTAGAGAATAATATGCTTAGGTGTACTAGACATCCATTCTGCACCCCTCAGTATATGACTAATTTTCATCTCGTGATCATCAACTACAACCGCCAGATGATATGTCGGATACCCATCAGACTTTAACAGTACCTGATCATCAATAACATCTGTAGAAATTTTCACATTTCCGTGTATAAGATCTGTATATTCTATAACTTTACCTTTAGGAACTTTAAGTCTTATCACATACTTATCTCCCCTTTGTATTCTCTTCCGAACTTCTGATTCATTAAGCGAAAGACAATGCCGGTCATACATGGGTTGTTTTTTCTGAGAAATTGCCGCTTCTCTCAACTTCTTAAGTCTTTTCTCTGAACAAAAACAGTAGTAGGCTTTTTTGTCTTTAACTAAATATTCTGCATATTTTTTATAGACATCTAATTTTTGAGATTGGATATAGGGGCCATATGGACCACCAATATCCGGACCTTCATCATATTCTATTCCGTACATATGAATTGTCTCTATAGCTTTCTCTATAGCACCTTCCACATACCGTTTTCTATCTGTATCTTCAAATCTCAAAATAAACTTTCCCTTATTTTTGCGGGCAAAAGCATAATTGTAAAGTATTGGAATAAAACTACCAATATGAACAAATCCTGTAGGACTTGGAGCAAAACGTGTACGTACTTCACTCATAGAGGTAATTATAATATCTTTAACATGTTATTTCTATAAGGTTTATTGGTATAATAAAATCATAAGTGGAAAAAAAATTAGTAAAGGAAAAAACTCAATGGAAACAACAAAGATTTAGCTTTAAATCATCACCATTCTCTTTTGTTTACTCAATTCGTAACAGGTTACATCTTTTACAAAAATCTTTAAAATACGATGCATTTTGGATATCATGGCAAGGTTGGTGGATAATAGCATTTGGCGTTTATCAATCAATTTTCTTCTATCTATGGCTGAATGAACAGTGGCAATCAATAAGAGAAAAAATTCCAATTTGGTACGGCACTCATAATCTACAATCTCTACTAGACAGGAAAGAGATGCTTTTATTCCCTATAATAGTATCGGTTGTTACTATTCCTCTCCTACTAATTTTAATTAAAAAATCATCCAAAGAGTTTTGGTCTGCATTAAACATACTAGTTATTTTACAGGTACTTATGTTTTTGTTGTCTTTCATCGCCATTTCAAAAATAATAACTATATAAATCACCAAAATAATAACTGAAAAATTTTTTCAAATTTAGATGTTTTTGCTATTTTATTAGCAAGATTAATTTGGTATACATCTCTTAGAAATGAAAGAGTTTGCTCATCTTCACCTCCACACTGAGTACTCTTTTCTTGATGGGCTTATAAGGGTTAAACAGTTAGTGCAGGCTGCACAAGAAAGGAAAATAAAAACATTAGCGATTACAGATCATGGCGGTTTATTTGGCGCTTTCGAATTTTATTCGAAATGTCAGGAAGTTGGAATAAAACCGATTATCGGAGCAGAATTATACATAGCACCCCGTGGAAGACATGTAAAGGAATCCAGAAGTGGAGACAAATCGTATCATATTACAGCTCTGGTCCAAAATGAAATTGGCTATAAAAACTTAATAAAACTTGTCTCACTTGCACATATTGAAGGTTTTTACTACAAGCCAAGAATTGATAAAGAGTTACTAGAAAAATATAATGATGGACTTCTTTTTCTAAGTGGCTGCTACCAAGGAGAAGTATTAAGGCACATTTTTTTAAAGAGGGATGAAGATGCTGAAGCTGCTATAAAGTGGTACAAAGATCTCTTGGGAGACAGGTTTTATCTAGAGATGATGAGATTTGGAGCAAAAGAGGAAAAAGGTCTAGAAGAAAAATTAAATTATTTTGCTAAAAAATATAACATAAAAAGAGTTGCAACCGCAGATGTCCACTATCTGGACAAAGAACATTCTATTATTCAAGAAATTTCCTGGGCCATTGCAGAAGGAAAAAAGCTAAGCGACCCAAATAGAAGAAAAGCTGATTATGACCAGTTCTATCTAAAAAGCGCGGAAGAAATGTATGAATTATGGAAAGATGATACGGAACCAGTAAAAAATACCCTAGAGGTTGCAGAAAGATGTAACTTTAAGCTAGAAACAAAGGGCGTAATATTACCTGAAGTAGAAATACCAAAAGAATATAATAGAGATTATGACCGGTATTTAAGGGACAAAACATACAAAGAAGGACAAAAGAGACTAAAAAGAAAGTTTACAGAAGAAGAGAAGAAAAGAATAGAATATGAACTTGATGTCATAAGAGTGAAAAAGTTAGCTCCATATTTTCTTCTATGTGCAGATTTTGCACAGTGGGCACGAGAACATGAGATATTTGTCAATACAAGGGGATCGGCTGCAGGAAGCCTTGTCGCTTTTGCTTTAGGAATAGTAAATGCCCACCCTTTAAAGTTCCAACTTATGTTTGAAAGGTTTTTATATTATGAAAGACCAAGCTTGCCTGATATAGATTTCGACTTTGAGGCACGGAAGCGCGAAAAAGTAATAGAATATGCAATAAGCAAGTACGGCAGAGACTCTGTTGCCCAAATTATCACTTACGACAGGATGCGAACAAGAGCAGCAATAAGAGATGTTGGAAGGGTATTGGGGATTCCACTTTCTGTTGTAGATAGAGTAGCAAAATTAACACCGCAATCAGGTCAGGGTACAAGAGCAATCACACTTAAAGAAGCGATAGAAAAATTGCCGGAATTAAAAAAACTAATAGAGGAAAACGAAGAATTAAAGAGGCTTTATGAATATGCATCTGTTATTGATGGACTCGCAAGGCATAGAGGTGTTCATGCCTGTGGAATATTAATAACACCAGGAAAGGTTTATGAGCATGTTCCGGTCGTGGTAGACCCTACAACCGGTAGGTTTGTTACACAGTATGATATGAGAGCTTTAGAAACGCTTGGCCTTGTCAAGATGGACTTTCTTGGGGTAGAAAACTTAGACATAATACAAGATGCTATAAAAATGATAAAGGAAAACAGGGGTATAGAAATAAATATAATGGATATGATAGACAAATTTTCTTTCAACGACAAAAAAACTTATGAGTTAATAAACAGATTAGACACGCTTGGTGTTTTTCAATTAGAAAGCGAAGTAATGAAAAAGACGTTGAAAATTGTTAAGCCTGGAAATATCTTTGACCTTGCTGCCGCGTTGGCATTAGTCAGACCAGGTCCAGATAAAGAGGCTTATGGAAGAAGAAGAGCTGGTTTAGAAAAACCGCAATACCTTGATCCTAGAATGGAAAAATTTTTAAAGAGATCCTACGGAGTTTTAGTTTACCAAGAAGATCTGATGAAGTGCGTAATGGAGTTAGCAGGAATGACCCCAGCAGAGGCGGATACTTTCAGAAAATTTACAGGAAAGAAAATACCTGAGATTTTGCTAAATCAGAAAGAAGATCTTATCAAGAGGTTCGTAAATAATGGTGTAAAAAAGGAGGTAGCAGAAAAACTTATAGACCAGTTCTTACCCTTTGCGGATTATGCTTTTAATGAAGCACATGCAGCTTCTTACTCTATCATAACATATATTACTGCATACCTAAAAGCACACTATTATATAGAATTTATGGCAGCATTATATAAGGCACATCTCGAA
>Ga0123519_10004076_pt1 | contig 23831 bp, 21 predicted proteins | sample YelNatPaOPRAMG02_FD_87396 | JGI IMG/M metagenome (GOLD analysis project Ga0123519, IMG submission 87396) | Hot spring microbial communities from Yellowstone National Park - Yellowstone National Park OP-RAMG-02 (version 2) | ecosystem: Environmental > Aquatic > Thermal springs > Hot (42-90C) ...
ATTCTAAGAAAAAATAAGATGCATTGAAGTGAAGAACCACGATCACGGAGGAGATGCCGTTATGACCGAACGGACCTACGAAGAGGTTCCCGTTGAGAAGCTGAGGTGGCGTTGCGATCCGGAGACGTTGCCTTTTCAGACCACCGAAGAGATCTCGCCCTGCAAAGAGATCATCGGTCAGCAACGGGCGATCGAGGCCATCCGGACCGGGCTCGAAATCAAGAGCCTGGGGTATAACATCTTTGTCACGGGACTGGCGGGAACAGGACGGTTCACCACGATCAAGTGCGTTCTTGAAGAAATGAACGTCAAGGGGAATGTGCCCAACGATATCTGCTATGTGAACAACTTCAAGAATCCCGATATGCCGCACATGCTGAGCCTTCCGGCTGGACAAGGGAATGCCCTGAAAAAGGAGATGGAAGCCCTCATCGAGGGGCTCAAGAAGAAGATTCCCTTGATCTTCGAAAACGAAACCTATCTCAGCAAGAAAAAAGAGGTCGTCGAGAAGTATCGAAACAAGCAAGCCGAGATGTTCCGGGATTTCGAGAAGAAGGTGAACAAGGAGAACTTCGCCCTGGTTCAGATTCAGATGGGCCCTTACTCCCGCCCCGGTATTTTCCCTGTGATCGAGGGCAATCCCGTTCCCATCGATCAGCTCGAGACGATGGTTGAGGAAGGGAAACTCGCGAAAGAGGAGCTCGATCGAATCCGGCAGAAACAGGCCGAACTGGTCAACGAGCTGGAGAACATCTTCAAAGAGACCCGGAAGTCGGAGAAGGAGATCAAGGAGGAGTTGATCGCCCTCGATAACGAAGTCGCCTCGCCGGTCGTGATCGATTCGATCTCCGACATTAAAGAGAAGTTCAATTTTGAGAAGGTCCACCGGTATCTCGGCGAAGTCCAGGAGGACATCCTGGCCAATCTGAATCGTTTTCGGGAGAAGGAAGAACCTCCTACCCCACCGATCCCGGGTCTGGGGCTTCCCACAGCCGTCGATACCTTCGGGGAATACCAGGTCAATGTCGTTGTGGACAACTCAGAGACCCAGGGCGCGCCGATCATCGTCGAGACCACGCCGAACTACCGAAACCTCTTCGGGACCATCGAGCGGGTCATCGATCGTTCGGGGCTTTGGAAAACCGATTTCAGCCACATCAAAGCGGGTTCTCTTCTTCGAGCCAACGGCGGATACCTCATCTTCAATGCTCTGGAAGCCCTCGTTGAGCCTGGGGTCTGGCCGGCTTTGAAGAGAACGCTCAAGAACCAAGTGATGGAAGTCCAGAATTACGACCCCTTCTATTTCTTTGCCACCTCGGCCCTCAAGCCCGAGCCGATCGAGTGCAATACAAAGGTCATCATGATCGGCGATAGCTATCTCTATCACCTCCTCTACAACTACGACGACGACTTCAAGAAGATCTTCAAGGTGAAGGCCGATTTCGATTCGGTGATGACCAAGGACGAGGAAAGAGTCCGTCAGTACGCCGCCTTCATCCGGAAGATCTGTGACGAAGAGAAGTTGAGGCCTTTCGATCGGACCGGCGTGGCAGCCGTCATCGAGTATGGCGTGCGGCTGACGGGCAGACAGAAAAAGCTCTCGACCCGTTTCCACCTCATCGCCGATCTCCTGAGGGAGGCCAACTACTGGGCAGGCAAGGAAGGAAGCGATCGGGTTCGGGAGGAGCACGTCGATAAGGCCTTGGAGCGGAAGATCTACCGCGTCAACCTCATCGAGGAAAAGATCCAGGAGATGATCCAGGACGGAACGATCATGATCGATTCCGACGGCACGGTGGTGGGGCAGATCAACGGTCTCTCGGTCTACGATCTCGGCGACTATGCCTTTGGCAAACCTTCGAGGATCACCGTCAAGACCTCGATGGGTAAAGGCGGGATCATCAACATCGAAAGAGAGGCCGAGATGAGCGGGCCCATTCACAACAAGGGGGTCTACATCTTGGCGGGTTACCTTCGTGGAAAGTATGCTCAGGACAAACCGATTACCATGACGGCGAGCATCTGTTTTGAGCAGTCCTATAGCGGTGTGGATGGGGATAGCGCTTCTTCGACGGAGGTTTATGCCCTCCTGTCGAGCCTCTCGGGAATCCCCTTGCGTCAAGATATCGCTGTGACGGGATCGGTCAATCAAAAAGGAGAGATCCAGCCCATCGGGGGAGTTAATGAGAAGATCGAGGGCTTCTTTGATGTGTGTAAGGCCAAAGGGCTCACGGGAAAGCAAGGTGTGATGATCCCCCATCTCAACGTCGACGATCTCATGTTGAGAAAGGAAGTGGTCGAGGCCGTCAAGGAGGGTAAGTTCCATATCTATCCTGTCAAAACGATCGACGAAGGGATCGAGATCCTCACAGGCGTCCGAGCCGGCGAGCGCCTCGAGACAGGTGGTTTTGAAGAGGGAACGATCAATGACCTGGTGGACAAGAGGCTTCGAGCCTTAGGAAAAGGGATCCGGGAGTTCGAAGGGGGCGAGGAGGCAGCAAAAGAGGAGAAGAAAAAGGGGGCGACACCTTCTTGCCATGGATAGGATTATGCTTGACCGGGTGCTCAACCCGAACGAGGAAGTTTCGATCGAAGGGCCTCCCATGGAGGCCTTTCGCTTTCAGAAAGGCCGACCGGGCGCTCTCATCACCCTCACCGATGCCTTAGGAAGAGACTTTCGAGGTCGCGTTCTTTTCGTTTCGAAAGAGAAGGCTTCCGTTTGGATCTTCTCCCAGTTTCCCTCGCCCACGGAGTCGCCTTTGGAGATTGTCCTTCTTCAGGCCCTCCCTGAGAAAGAACGGATGGAGCTCATTATCCAGAAAACGACGGAATTGGGCGTCTCAAGGATCATTCCCTTCAAATCGAAACGATCCATTTCCCTGGAGGAAAGGGAGGCCAAACAGAAGAAGGCCCATCGATGGCAGGACATCGCCTTGAAGGCGACCCAGCAATCGCGACGGGCCCTCATACCCCGGGTGGAGGCCTACCGATCCTTCGAAGAAGCCCTTGCGAGCTGCACGGAAGAGGGGCTTCGAATTCTTCTCTGGGAGAGGCAGGGCGAATCCCTTCGAGCGGTCCTCGACCGCTGCCGTTTTCAACGGGTCTACGGGCTGGTGGGGCCCGAAGGCGGTTTGACGGAAAGTGAGGTCGAAGCGGCAAGACAGGTGGGGTTCCTACCCGTGAAGCTCGGTCAGAGGGTCCTCAGAACCGAAACTGCTGCGATCATCCTGGTGGCCTTGCTTCAATATGCATGGGGGGATCTTCGCTGAGGACCTCCTTCCTATCGCCACCGCTTCTTTCTCTTCCAGCGCTGGTAGCCCTTCACCGACTCCTCGGATCGAATGCCCAGATAGAACTCCCTCACGTCTTCGTCCTGGAGAAGATGGGCTGCCCGGTTGGCCGCGACAATTCGGCCATTTTCAAGAACGAAACCGTGATCAGAGATCTGAAGGGCCATCTTGGCATTCTGTTCGACAAGCAAGATAGTCGTTCCTTCGCCGTTGATCGTCTTGATGATGCGAAAGATCTCTTGAACCAGAAGAGGGGAAAGCCCCAGTGAAGGCTCGTCGAGCATGAGCAGTTTGGGCCGAGCCATCAAGGCCCGACCGATGGAGAGCATCTGCTGCTCGCCACCGCTCAGGGTTCCGGCCCATTGTGCCCGTCTTACGGCCAACCCAGGGAAATGGTGAAGCACGCGATCGTAGTCCTCTTTGACCAGATGGGGATCTTTACGGGTGTACGCTCCAACCCTCAGGTTTTCTTCAACGCTCAACTCAGGGAAGACCTCCCTCCCCTCGGGGACATAGGAGATCCCCATACGAACAATGACCTCCGTGTCTTTCCCATCGATGCGCTGGCCCAGGAACTCGATCGTTCCCTTATCGGGTTGATCCTCGAGGAGCCCCATGATCGTTTTCAGGATGGTCGTTTTTCCGGCTCCATTGGCGCCCAAGATGCAAGCGATCTCCCCTTCCTTCACTTCGAGGGAGACCCCTCGAAGGGCCATCACCAAACCGTAGAGGGTTTCGATGTTCTTGACGTTAAGCAACGGGGGCTTCCTCTCCAAGGTAGGCTTTCAGCACCTCCGGATGGCTCTGGACCGTCGAAGGCAGACCTTCCGCGATCTTCTCGCCGTAGTTGAGGGCGAGGACCCGATCCGAGATATCCATCACCAGATTCATATCGTGCTCAACCAAAAGGACGCTCATGCCCAGATCGTCCCGCAAATCTTGGATCGAAAACATCATGTCGGCCTTCTCCTCCAGATTCATTCCAGCGGAGGGTTCATCGAGGAGGATCAACTCGGGTTCGAGGGCCAAGGCCCGCCCGAGCTCAACGAGCTTTCGGGTACCGTAAGGAAGGTTCGAGACGAATTGATTTCGGGCAGACTGCAGCTCGAGAAAATCGATGATCTCTTCGACCTTCCTCCGATTGGCAATCTCCTCCCGGGCCGCCCGGGATCGCCTGGAGAGAAAGGTCGCTCCCCTCCAGACCCCTGTTTTCATGTGAAGATGGCGGCCCAGCATGAGATTGTCCATGGTGGTCATATGGCTGAAAAGTTCGATGTTCTGAAACGTCCTGGCGATGCCCTTCTGGGCCACCTGATGGGGTTTGAGATGGGTGATCTCCTCCTCTTTGAAGAAGATCCGTCCGGAATCGGGACGATAAATCCCACTGATGCAGTTAAAGATGGTCGTCTTGCCGGCACCATTGGGTCCGATGATGGAGTAGATCATCCCCTTTTCGACCTCAAAGCTTACGTCATGGAGAGCCTTGATCCCTCCAAACGAGATGCTAAGATGTTCGATGCGAAGAATCGCCATGAGGATCTCTGCTCTTGCCTTCACGTCAGATCGAATTTACCCTGACGTTCCGAAAATCGCTGCAAAAAGGGCCCCGCTGAGGGCTGCCAAAGAGGCCTTGTCGCGGCACCTTAAGGAAGCGAAATACCCACTTCGGCGAACTCCCCTGAATCCACTCTCGTGAAGCCGATAGAACCGCACAGATGTCAAAAAGACCCGCTTGACAAGGCCTCTTAGGGCGTCCTCTTCGGGGGCTGCGCAACGTAACGGCCCCGTTTACTTCGTGATTTTCACCCAGTCCGTAAGACGTTCAACGGTTCCATCGGGTCGAACTCTCCCGTAGAAAAGGTGCTTTCCGCCCTGTCTCTCGTTGGGGCCATAGGTGATGGGAGGGCCTGTTCCCTTCCAATCCTTGAGCGTTTCCATAGCCTTGACCAATGTTTCCGGGGTCAGGTTTCTTCCCGCCCTTCTCAGGCCTTCCACAAAGGGTTCTGCAAACATCATCCCCGCATAGTAGAAGACCCCCCAGCGCTCCTGAGGCTCCAACTTCTTATGCCACTCGCGGTACTTGACCATCAGGGGGTGATCCGAGTCCGGCAATTCGGCGAAGAAGGAGTTGATCGTTCCGGCCCATAGCCCCTTCGTCATCTGAAGCATCTGAGGAGAATCCGAAAGGGTGCAGCTACTGGCCCACTGAGGTTTGAAACCGATCTTGGCTGTCTCGCCTAATAGGATGGCTGCATGGGCTGGGCTGGACCAAAGGATCACGGCTTGGGCTCCCGAGTCCTTGAGCTTAAGAGCATGACTGCTCAGATCCCTTTCGGTCACTTCGTACGAAAGCTTGACAACAAGAGCGGTGTTCTTCTCTTTGAGGTATCTCTCAACCCCCATGAGCCCCTGCTTCCCATAATCGTCGTTTTGGTAGAACATGGCGATCTTCTTCAGCCCCATCTTTTCGAAGAGATAAGCGGTGAGGTGATAGGCCTCGTCGTCGTAGAGAGGAAAAACGGCAAAAAGGTACCTCTGGAAGGGTTGGATCCAGTTATAGACCCCTGTGGCCGGGCCCACCCAGATGACCTTGTTCTCCATCAGCTCATCCCTAACCGCCATGCCTGTGCCAACCCCCACGCCGGCGACCACTGCGAATACGCCGATCTGTTCGAGGAATTCTTTGACAATCGCTTTCGTCTTGGCGGGCTGATAGGAATCGTCTCTGAGAAAGTATTTGATCTTACGTCCGTGGATGCCGCCCTCTTCGTTGATGATTTTGAACAGCAAGCCCGTTCCCCTTGCCACCGATCCCCAGGCCGCCGCAGGTCCGGTCTGGGGGCCCCACTGACCGACCAGAATCTCTGTGTCCGTGACTCCTCGAACCTGCTGGCCGAAGGCCCATGGCATCGTCACCCAATATACCGCTACAATCACCGCCCCAATAATCGAAACTCTCTTGACCATTTCTCCCTCCTCCTTTCTGATCGATTTTGTCTCTGCCCGAATCGTGGATAATATTGTTAAACCTTCTTCACGTAGTGCCGGGCCAAAAGGCCGCTCGGTCTAAAGCAGAGCATCAACACGATGATCGCAAAGGCCACCACCCCCTTGAAGGACAAGGAGACATAGCCTCCGAAGACGTTTTCCACCATGCCGAGGATCGCTCCGCCTAACGCGGCCCCGGGAAGGCTTGTCATGCCGCCAAGGACGGCCGAGGCAAAACCTTTGAGCAAGGGATCCATCATCATATTGGGATCGAGGACGCCTAGGGTGGCGATGAGCATCCCTGCCGTGGCTCCGATCATCGAACTCACTGCCCAGGTGAAGGAAAGAATCCGTTTGGTTCGGATTCCCATCACCCGGGCCATCATCACGTTCTGCTGGGTGGCCCTCATTGCCATGCCAAGCTTCGTGTAGCGAAAGAAGAGAAAGAGGACGAACATGAGGGTCAGGCAGATGAGAATCGTCCAGAAATTGATCCGACTGATGGTGAGGTCACCCAAACGGTAGGCCTCCACGCTGGAGACCGGAAACGGAAAGGACCGCTGATCCGGCCCCCATTTCCATCCCGCAAATCCCATGAGGATCATCTCGAAGCCGAGGGTGATGATGATCAATCCGAGAACCGTCGGCTCTTTGGCAGTGCTGAGAAACACCCTCTCCACGAAGACACCGAGTAACAGGGCAAACATCAGGGTGAGGACGACCGCCCACACAAAGGGGATGTGGTAGCCTTCGAGAAGAACGAAGGCGACGAACGTGCTCACCATGGCCATCTCTCCCTGAGCGAAGTTAAGGACCTCCGAGGTCTTGTAGATGATGACCATGGCGAGGGCGAGAAGGGCATAGCAGGCCCCTACCGCCAATCCACTGACAATCAACTGTCCCAGCATTTCCCCTCCCGTGGAAAGACCGAAGTCTCGTGTCCAGCCAGACGATGGTCTCTCTTAAAAAGGCCACGTCTTCCAGTAGCGTTTCACACGAATCCAGAATCCAAAGAGCCCCAGAGGCTCGAAGAGGACGATGAGAATCATAATGATGCCGTAGACGATAGGCGCGATGTTTGAGATGCCGCTCACGGTCATATATTGTTGCGAAAAAGCAAGGAGGGCCGGGCCCACCCACGGCACATCTTGAACCGCCTGAAGCTTCACATCAAGATAGGTCATGAGGACGGCCCCTGCAATCGATCCTACGATCGATCCGAGACCTCCCACAACGATCATGGCCAGAAAGGTGATGGACATGATGAGATGGAACCCCTCGGGATTGATGAATCCGAGGATGAAGGCATAGAGCCCGCCGGCAACGCCTGTGTAAAAGGCGCTCACCGCGAAGGCAAGGGTTTTGTAATAGGTGAGGTTCACTCCCATCGCCTCGGCAGCGATGTCGCTGTCCCGGATGGCCACAAAGGCTCGCCCCACTCTCGTTTTCATGAGCTTGACCGCTCCCACCACCATGATAATCGCAATCGTGATGATCAGATAGTAAAGGTGGAGATCCTTCAGAACGGTTCCAAAGAGCTTGAGTTTGGGAGCCTGAAGGCCCATTCTTCCACCAAAAAACTCGAGGTGTTTGATGGTCGTGGTCACGGCCATGCCGAAACCCAGAGTTGCGATGGCAAGGTAAGGACCTTTCAGCCGAAGGGCGGGTAGGCCGAGGAGAAAGCCGAAGGCAGAGGAAACGAAAGCCGCGACAGGCAAGGCCAAGAGAAAAGGAAACCCTGCTCGGAGGATCAGGATGATCGTGGTGAAGGCTCCAATGGCGAAAAACCCCGCATGGCCCATGGAGATTTGGCCCGTGTAGCCTACAACGATGTTGAGACCGATGGCCACAATCGAGTGGACCGTAATGAGATTGACAAGATAAATCGAAAGCCCCAAGAAGTGATACTTCGAAACGAGGGCTGGGAGAAGGGCTAAAAAGATCAGCCCCAGGATCGTAGAGACCAGGACCGTCTTGCTCTTAAAGAGTTCGATGTCCTCGTAGTAATCTCGCTTCAGGTCCAAATCCCTAATCCCCGAGGACAGCCCCTTCGAAGGAGCAAGCGCCCTTCGAGGCCTGGCCGTCCGTGAAAAAAGATGGTCTCTCAGATCAACTGGGATGAGATCCTTCCAAAGAAGCCCCCCACTCTTTCATTTCTCGCAAGCTCATTATAATCAGAAAGGCTGGAATGTCAACTCTTTTTTTGAACCCCCTTCCATCGCCCTGAAGGCGGTAGGCCAGCCGCCTGTTCTGCCACACACGCTTCAACTGGGGGAGCGGGGAGGAGTGACGAGGGGTCGGATTCTTAGCTCACTTCTTGGCTGCCCGGAATCGAAGCGCTCTGGCCCCGAAGCTCAAAAGGCCGGTCCAAACCTCCCATTTGACAAGACCATACCAGGCCCCATAGAATTAATCGCTCACCTCTGCAGATTTAAGAACAAGGAGCGACATCTAAACAGCACAGGAGGTCTTTCATGGTTAAACCCTGGCAGCGTATCGCCTCGACAGAGGGTCCCTCTTTCCGAGTCTTCTCCATACGAACGGATCGGTCCGTCTCGCCCAGGACAGGAAAGGAGCACGATTTCTACATCATCGAGTCGCAGGACTGGGTCAACGTCATCCCCCTCACTTCGGACCAACAGGTGGTGATGATCCGACAATACCGTCATGGCGCCATGCGGGTGACCCTTGAAATCCCCGGAGGCCTGATCGATGCCGGAGATAGTCCCGCTGAAGCAGCCTCAAGGGAGCTTCGAGAGGAAACGGGTTACGAAGGAGAAAGGTTGTCCCTTTTGGGAAGGGTCAACCCCAATCCTGCCCTTTTTGGCAACCGCTGTTACACGTTTCTTGCTGAAAACGTGACCCAGGTGTCCCTTCCCACTCCGGATCAGACCGAGGATATCGAGGTTGTCCTTCTACCCTTGGCGGACATTCCTCGGCTGATCCGCGAGGGACAGATCGATCACGCCATTGTGATCCAGGCCTTCTGTCTTTACTTCCTCGAACGGGGGCTCCCTTCCCATAAGGCCTCTTCTTAGACGAGAATCTTCTTTGCCCGGTAGGCCTTCAGATACTCCAAACAGTAAGGGTCCTGGTTGAGAAGAACTCTCGCGGCATAGATGGAGGAAAGAAGGGCCTGGTCTCGGACATCGATAAAGAGGGTATCCAGCCCGGCCATGAGGGCCATGGTCAGGAAGGTTCGATTGATCAATTTTCTTCCCGGAAGGCCCATGCTTACGTTGCTCGCCCCACAGATGGTGTGGGAATGGGGGAATTCGGATCGAAGGGCCTCAATGGCCCGCAGCGTGAGGAGAGGGGCCTCAGCGTCCACCGAAACCGCAAGGACGAGGGGATCGAAATAGATCCTTTCAGGCGAAACAGCGGCCTTCGCCAGCCGATCAAAGAGATGGCGGGCGATGGCCACGCGCCCCTCCACGCTCTTCGGGATCCCCTGGTCGTCCATGCAAAGGACCACGACGCCGCAGGGGTTACGAAGAAGGACGGGAAAGAGTCGTTGCCACTTCTCCTCCTCGCCGGAGATGGAATTGAGAATAGCCGGGGTCTCGTGCCGATACACGCGAAGGGCCGCCTCGAGGGCATCGGGATTGGCGCTATCGAGCATGAGTGGCAAGGGAACCTCTTTCTGCACGAGCTCCACCAACCAGGGAAGGTTTTCGACCTCGTTTCCTCCTGCAATGCCCGCATTCACGTCGAGCATCTGGGCTCCGCACTCGTATTGGGTGCGGGCGAGATCGCGGAGAAAGGGCTCGTTACGTTCCTCGATGGCCTGGCCTACCTTCGGTATGGTCCCGTTGATCGATTCGCCAATGATAAGCATCTTTCGCTCCTTTCCGGACTCACTTATCCGGAGTCGGTTTCTTGACCTGCTCGCCCAGCCACTGCTGAAGGTTGGAAAGGGCCTTGATGCTCGAGGTCCCCTCGATCGTCTTCATGGCGATCTCCTGGACCTGCTGGTAGGCCTTTTCCAGTTGAGCGTTGAGTTTGAGGATCCGATCGGCCTGTTCCTTCACCGTCTTCTCAAGGGATTCGATCCGCGTCAGAAGAACGTTCTTCTCTCCCAGAAATTCTTTCTTCATCAGCTCTTCCCGGTTCTTTGACTCGAGGGAAAGTTTCTCGCTTACCTCTTTGACCGCCTTGGCGAGAGCCGCCTCCATCTCCTTCGGGAAGGTGCTCACCCTCTTTCGGAGTTCGTTCAGCTCTTCCTCTTTCTCGAGGACCCCTTTCTCTCTGGCCTTGAGCTCTGCCTCCATCTGCTCCTTCTTGAGATGGATCTCTTTTTCGAGCTTCGCCTTCTCGTCTTCGAATTTATCCTTGGCAAGCTTCTGCTCCCGCTTAAAGGCGTACTCGTACTCCTCCCGCTCTCGATCTCGCCTCTTCTTTTCAGCCGCGTCGCGCTCCTTGGTGGCTGCCTCGTACTCGGCCTTCTCCTTGTTCCATTCCTCGCGAAGGGCTTCGATCTCTCGGGTCAGGGCCTCTTTTTTGGCCGCCATTTCGGCTTCGAAGGCCTGACGCTTTTCGTTGTGAGCCTCGATCAGGGCCGCCAGGGTCATAGCCGATTTCTCAATCTCGTAAAGCTCCTGGAGCTCTTTTTCCTTCAGGGCCACCGCATTCTGGACAGCCTTGAACTTCTGGATCTCCTCCTCCAGCCGGTCGGAAATCTGGGCCAGTACCTTCCCGACCTCGATCTTCAGCGTGCTGATCCCCTTTGCCACCCCTTCGGAGGAGAGGGTTTCTGCGACGGTAAGGACCTCCTTCGCCTTTTTCTCCTCGAGGCGCTTCTCGGGCTTGAGTTCGAGCTCTTTCTGGGTTTCGAGCTGCTTGAGAACCTCGTTGTAGGCCTGAAGCATCTCCTGTTTCGTGTTGGCCAGCGTCAGCTTCTTCGGTTGAACCCTTCGCTCTTCCATGACGTGATCCTTTCTGTGTCAGGTTTCCGCCTCATCGGAGATTTACCTTCTCCTTCTTCCTTCGACAATTTCCTATTTGATGCGCCATTCGAACCTCGAAGTCAAGCCCACGGGCAGAGAGAATATCCTGATATTGCAAGAGAGGACCCCGGTGGGAGCCTTCAGGCCGTCCTCGCCGGGGCTCCGAAATCCGACGGACCCGAACAGGCTTGATTCGGCTTAGGACTTACCGCGTAAGATCGGCAATCGGTCCGGGGTCCGAGACTCGGCGGAAGGCGGGCCGCCACCCGATTGTCTTGACAAGGGGCCATAAAAAGGATAGTTTTGTGTTGTGAGTGCGATTACCCTTTTTCATACCTGGAGATGACGGATGGCTCGGACAGGAATTGTGAAGGATCAGAGATACTTAAACCATGACATGGGCCTTGGCCACCCCGAGAGCCCCGAACGGCTTCGGGTCCTTTATCAGATGCTCGAGGAGGAGGAGCTGAGGGGGCAGCTTCTCGAGAATGTTAAGGCGAGACTCGCAACCCGTGAGGAAATCGAGCTGAACCATGATCCCTCCTACATCGATCTCATCGCTTCCACCGCCGGCAAACCCCACTATCGCCTCGACCTCGATACGTCGACCTCTGCGGGTTCCTACGAAGCGGCACTCCTCGCTGCGGGAGGGCTTCTGGAGTTGATTCAAGAGGTGATGAGCGGTCGCCTGAAAAACGGATTTGCCCTCGTAAGACCTCCAGGCCATCACGCGGAAAGAAACAGGGCCATGGGGTTTTGCCTTTTCAACAATGTGGCGATCGGCGCGAAGTTCGCCATGAAGCAGTTTTCTCTTGACAGGGTGCTCATCGTGGACTGGGATGTTCATCATGGCAATGGGACTCAGCACTCGTTCTACGATGAGCCCAAGGTCCTTTACTTCTCGACGCACCGTTATCCTTTCTTTTATCCCGGAACAGGTGGGGCGAGGGAGGTGGGAAAGGGCGAGGGAGAGGGCTTCACCGTCAATGTCCCTCTTCCCTCAGGATGTGGCGACTCGGACTATGTCGATGCTTTCAACCTCATTCTCAAGCCGATCGCTCTCGAATATCGGCCTCAGCTCGTTCTCGTCTCGGCTGGTTTCGACATTCATTATGCGGATCCTCTGGGTGGGATGGAGGTGACGGAGAAAGGCTTTGCGAAGATGACCCAGATCCTCATGGAACTGGCCGATGCGACGGCCCAAGGAAGAATCGTCCTGGTCCTCGAAGGCGGCTACGATGTGGCCGGACAAAGCCGCTCCGTCAAAGCGGTATTGAAGCAACTCGTAGGAGCCTCTCAGAACGGCGATCGATCGAACAATCAAGAAACGGCCCCTTCGAGAATCGAGGGGGTCCTGGAGGAAGTCAGAACGATTCAGAAACGATACTGGAAAAACCTTTAGCCGGCTCTTTGCTGCCTCGGGTTGTTCGGGCCGTGGCAGCGGTGGTTCGTAACAAGTGTTACTCCCGGGCTTACCTTAATGGGGTCCGTTTTGAAAGGGATGGAATTCAATCCTCTTACGGCTTAGCCTTTTGGGTCCGGGGAAGGCTCTTCGCGCCTCTCCGTGTTGACCATTTCCTTCAACTCTTTCCCAACTTTGAAAAAGGGCAGCCTCTTCGGCGGAACATCGACGACTTCTCCTGTCTTGGGATTGCGGCCCCGATAGCCTCCATAGCTGCGGACAACGAAGCTACCGAAACCACGGATCTCGATCCGTTCTCCCTTCTCCAGGCTCTCTTTCATCCCATTGAAGAGCGTATCCACAATCACCTTGGCCACCTTCTGGGTCACGTTCGCCCTCTCCGAAACCTTCGTGATCAGCTCTGCCTTGTTCATAAGTCTTTGCCCTCCCTAAAGTAGGTGGTTTCGAACGTATTCAACCGCATTCCTAAAGAAGGCAACCCCCATGCCCTCTTCGGGCAACGTCTCGCGGGTCCAGCGAGGGTGGTTGGTTCGATGAAGGTAGGCCTCAGGATGAGGCATCATGCCAAGGAGGCGTCCCGTTTCGTCACAGATGCCAGCCACCGCATCGGTGGAGCCATTGGGATTGAGAGGATACTCCATCACCGTTTCACGAAACCCTTCATCCGAGTATTGAAGAACGATCAGGCCTCTCTCTTTCAGCTCCCTTTGGACAACCGGGTCTTTCGGAATGAATTTACCCTCTCCATGGCGGACAGGCAAATAGACGCCTTCCATCCCCTCTGTAAAAACGGAGGGAGAGTGCGGATTCACTTTCAAATAGACCCAGCGATCTTCAAACCTTCCCGAGTCATTAAACGTCAGGGTCACCTCCTGCTGGGAGTGACGGCCGTTCAGATTCGGGATAAGCCCCAGCTTGACCATGAGTTGAAACCCGTTGCATACGCCTAAGATGAGCTTGCCCTCTGCAATAAATCGGAGGAGGTGATCGAAGAGATATTCGTCGGTCCCGGAGACCTTTGCATATTGGATGCGGTTTGCGCCAGCCTTGGCTGCCCCCAAATCGTCGCCGTCGAGAAAGCCCCCTGGAAGGTTGAGAAAATGATAGTCATCGAGCCGCTTTTCACCCGAGATCAGATCGTTGATATGAACGATGTCAACGATGTCCGATCCACCCAGTCGGCACGCATGGGCCATCTCCATCTCACAGTTTGTGCCGTAGCCTGAGATGACGAGAGAACGGACCTTTTTTTTCAGAGGCATGTCCTAACGCCCCAGTCGAGAACGAATTTCGTCGGCCAATTTCGTAAAGGTTCTTTCAAACCCCAATCGATTCTTGTTGGTTGAGCCGGCCAAGATGATTTCCTCTTTCGAGGAATCCAGAGGAATCCTCACCCAGAGTCGCTGGTGAGAGAAAAAGAATGCCCAAAAAAGCCCCAGAATCATCAGGCCGCAACCGAACCAGACGATCCATACGCCCGGATCCTTTGCTACTTGAAGGCCTGTATACTCCCGGGTCTCAATCCCTTCGAGGCGCAAAGCGATCGTCCCGCCACCTGGGGGTTCAAAAAGGGGCGCTCCCCTCACAAGCCAAAAGGCCTGGGGGGTCTGGCTCGGCCCAAGGAGGGCCACCTGTATCCCCTCACCCAGGTTATGAACCTGAGGCGCATAGCGGAGGAGTCGAAGAAACAGGTTAGAACCTGGAATAGGCGTGGTTTCTCCTTCGGAAAGCTTGAGGGTGACTTTCTCCCTCTTGTTGTCCCTCCAGAGGATGGCGACGGTCGCATCATACAGAGCCCCATAAGAGGACTGGTAGAAAGCCAACCCTTTGTAATGGAGGGGATGGTTGACCTTGATCGCCTGTTTCAAAACCTCCCTGCCGTCTTCGAGGATGGTGAGGTGGCTCACGTATTCCTTCACATGCTTTTCCGTCTTTCCCGGAAGATCGTAGAAAATAAGCTGAAAATCATCGCAACGGACCGAGAAGCCGAGAGGCCTCGGGATCTCCCGGTCCCTCACACGAAGGTAGATGTGGTCCGTGGCCTCTCCTTCGAGGATGTTCACAAACCCTTTGAACCCGTACCAGCTCCCCAGGATTGCCCCGAAGAGTATGATGACCACACTCAGGTGTGTCAGAGGAACACCCAGGCGGGAAAACCGTCCCTTTTCGCAGTAAAGGGTAATAGCAGCTTGGGTTTCAACCTTTTCGCAGGGGCCAAAGCTCTTCCGAACGTAGCGCCGGATCTCCTCTACCATGTTTTCCGAGAATGGAAGGCGACCCAGCCTCTCCACAAAGGGAAGATTTTTGAGTTCGGAGGTTTCGATGCCTTTCCGATCGGAGCTCCTCAAAACCTGCTTCAGGATAGTTGGTATGCGCTCGAGGGAACAGGCGATCAGATTCAGAACAAGGAGAAGAAGAATTGCGGTGAACCATCCGGAGTGGTACATATCAAAAAGGTTAAAAAAATTAAGGACTTCGTAGAGACTCACCCCATAGCGGGCCACATACTCCTGGGGCGTCGCATTCTGGGTGATCAGGGTTCCGACGATCGACAGAATTGCAAGGAGAATGAGCAGAAAGATGGTAAGCTTGATAGAACGAAGGAGACTGAGAAGGTGGTCTACCAATCCCCTCCCTTCTTCCTCACGACGTAACGAAGCTTCTTTTTTCATTGAGATCCTGTTTGACCGATGTGGGTTAAGACATTAAAAGTATTTGAAATTTTTAACATATATCTCAAACGACTGTCAAGAAAAAAGGGGGCAGGGCCGCTCAAGGCCCTGCCCCCTTTTTCCTCTTTTCCCTCCGAATTCGGACTACTTCTTTGCTGCGGGCTTCACGTGACACTGGGTGCACGCAGTGGGCCCTGCAGGTTTTTTGGCCTTCTTGGCCTCGTCATGGCAGCCTCTGCAGTCTTTGTGGAAAGCATCCTTCGCAGCGAGTGCCTTTCCTTCGGCCTTGGCCTTGTGGCAATCCTTGCAAAGCTTGCCGCTGGTTTCACCCTTCTTCCATGTGTGGTGACATTTGAGGCAATCGATCTTCAACGTCTCCGCATGCTTCTTATGGGCGAACTTAACCTTCCCATAAGGAACATCGAAGACCACCTCGTCCTTTGCGGCGAAGACGCCCGATGCCACCAAGACGGAGAGAACGAAACCCGCCAGAATCGCCAAACCTAACCCCTTCTTCATCTCGTTTCACCCCCTCTCCTGTGATGAGATTTGATCCCACACACTCTTTAGACTTGGAAGTTTAACAAATATTCATCCTTTGTCAAGGGAGAGCTCAGCGAAAACGTGGAATGTCTCAGACGCTGACCCCATCGGGCCGATAGGGGAGCACGGTCCATGGAACGGCGGCATGGTACAAAACCTCACACCTCGACCATGTTGAACTGCTCTTGGTGCAGACCTGTTTTGCCCTTTATCACGATCTTCTTCTTGATCTTCTGTTCCAGCTCTTCAACCGCTGCTCTCTCTTCTTCAAAGAGAAGGGCAGCCACATCGGGGTTCACCTCAACCAAGATACTTCGGCCTCCGAGTTCACTTGCCGTTCGCTCTATCTGCCGGAAAAGATCGTAGCACACCGTCGTCTTCGACTTGATGAATCCAGTTCCTTCGCAATAGGGACACGGTTCCCCGAGCATGCGGGCGATGTTCTCGCGCGTTCTCTTTCGGGTCATCTCCACCAGGCCCAGCTCAGAGATCTTCGAAATCGTCGTCTTCTGTCGGTCCTTCTGAATCGCCTCTTCCAAGGCCTGGTAGACCTTCTCACGATCGCCTTCTCGATCCATGTCGATGAAATCGATGATAATAATGCCACCAATATTCCGGAGCCGAAGCTGGTAGGCGATCTCCTTTGCAGCCTCAAGGTTTGTCTTGAGAATCGTATCGGCCAGGTTGCGCTTTCCCACGTACCTTCCCGTATTGACATCGATGGCCACCAGAGCCTCCGCCATATCGATCACAATGTAACCGCCCGATTTGAGCCAGACCTTTCTTTCAAGAAGTTTGTCGATTTCAACCTCGATCCCATAGGCGTCGAAAATCGGCTCTTTTTTCTCGTAGAGGACAATCTCGTATTTCTGCTTCGGCATGTAGGCGTTCATGAAGTTGACGATGTTGTCGTATTCCGACTTGGAGTCGATGACGATGCGGTTCACTTGGGGTGAAAGGATGTCCCGGATCACGCGAAGAACCATGGTCAAGTCGCTGTAAACCAGAGAGGGAGCCGGAAGATTCTCTTTCCGTCTCTGGATATTCGCCCAAAGGCGAAGGAGGAATTCCATGTCGTTTCGAATTTCGTCGGACTCCGCCCCTTCGCTTGCTGTCCGGACAATAAACCCGCCTGTGGAAGGCTTGATGGCCTGAACGATCTCCTTCAGCCGCTTTCGCTCCTTCTCGTCCTGAATCCTTCTCGATACGCCCACGTGATCCACTGTAGGCATAAAGACCAGATAGCGACCCGGAAGGGTGATAAAGAGGTGATCCGTGTTCCTTTCGAACCTAAGGGTTCTTTCGAAACTTGGACCAGGATTTCCTGGCCTTCGGAGAGCAGATCCTCGATCTGGGTTGACGGGTTGAAGTAGGGGGAGGAGATCTCTTCTCCGGGAAGTCCCATCTCCTCATACTCCTCCACCCGGCCGTACACATCGGCCACGTAGAGAAAGGCGGCCTTTTCAAGCCCAATATCGACAAAGGCGGCCTGCATGCCTGGAAGGACCTTCACAACCTTTCCCTTATAGATGTTCCCTACGATGCCCCGATCTCGTGTCCGCTCGATGTAGAGCTCCGTGAGCACCCTGTCTTCGAGAAGGGCTACCCGCGTTTCGTAAGGTGTCGCATTGATGATCAGTTCATTTGTCATAATCCGCCCCCTTCCCGAAACCCATGAGGCTTGGGACTGACACGTTCTCGTTTCCTAAAGGATCTTCACAATGCGGCATCGAGCCAAGGCCTCCTCATCGAGGCCCAGGCCTTCACGAAGGATCTCCGTGGGCTTTGCTGTTCTACCCCCTACGCTTCGAAGAACGAGTTCGATGGCCCACTCCGAAGCGGCTCCTTTTCCCTCTCCGTCCTCTGTGACCTCCATCCTTTCGATGAAGGAACGGAGATCCACTTGCCTTTCCTTGCCTTTCCTCTCTTGGTGGAAAGGGACCTCCTTTTTCTCCAACAGGCCCTGGATCCTCCCTTTTGCCTCCTCTTTGGAGAGGGTGTCCCCCCCGCCCACCCAAATTCGATAGGCAGATCGGGTTGCCATGGGAGGGGCCGATGAGAGGAGCGGTACCTCTCTTGCCTCGATGATCCGCACCCCTTCGGGTAAGGTGCGATTAAGCGCCTCCATGAGCTCTGAGGAGGCCATCGGACTTTCAAGCTCCATATCCACTCTCTCGGTTAGGCTTTCCACCCCCACGGGCAGAGCACTGCCAAAAACGATCCGGGGTAGGGGATGAAACCCCTCGGAATAGCGCAGAGGAACCCGGGCCCTTCTTGCGGCGCGATGGAAAAGATGGGACAGCTCCAGGTGGCTAAGGAACCGGGCATCCCCTGTTTTGGTAAAAAGGATTCGAACCTTTCTTGGGGACGTCTTTCTTCGAATCCTTCCTTTCTCACCTCTGCCGTCTTTAAGGATCGTCATGGGCGGAGCATGTCTCACCCGAATCTCCTCGCCGTTGCAAAGGTTACACTTGCGGCACCCTTTTTCAGAACAAGCCGCGGTGCTCTCCTCTCTGAGTGCCCGTTCATATTCTTCCCGAAGATAGGCGGATGAAACTCCTGTTTCGATGAAGGACCACGGAAACGCTTCGTCTCGTTTCTTCTCTCGGGTGTAGGCCGTTGGGTCCACCCCCGCTCGATCAAAGGCCTCTTTCCAGAGGGAATCCCGAAACTGTTCCGTCCAACCGTCGAACCGGCAACCCAGTTGATGGGCCCGAAGCAGGGCCGGGGAGAGCCTTCGATCCCCCATGGAAAAAACCCCTTCGAGGAAGCTGAGGTGTGGATCTTGCCATTTGAACTGAATCCGGCAACGCCGTAGCTCTTCGCGGAGAAAGTCGAGCTTCCACTTCATCTCATCAAAAGGTATTTGGGGTACCCATTGGAAGGGTGTATGCGGTTTCGGCACAAAGGTGGAGACACTGATCGTCACGTTCGGACGGATTTTCTTCCTTTCTCCGAGCCGAACGATCCTTCTTCCGAGATCGACGATCCCTTTCAAATCGTCTTGGGTCTCTGTAGGAAGGCCAATCATGAAATAGAGCTTGACGTTCCTCCAGCCTTCCGAAAAGAGGTGCTCAAGGCCTTGGAAAAGGACCGCCTCATCCAGGTCCTTGTTGATCACCTTTCGCAATCGATCGGTTCCCGCTTCGGGAGCAAGGGTGAAACCGGTCTTTCTCACGCGTCTCACCTGCTCGGCCAATTGCCCCATGACGCTTTCAATTCTCAGAGAAGGGAAAGAGACCGCGATCTTTTTCTCCTCAAAGCGATCCATCAGCGAAGCGAGAAGGGGACCGATTGAGGAGTAATCGCCTGCGCTGAGGGAAAGGAGGGAGACCTCTTCGTAGCCCGTCTGCCGAAGGGCTTCTTGGATCGTCTTTTCGATGAGCTCAGGATTTCTTTCTCGGTACGGACGGTGGATGAATCCAGCCTCGCAGAAACGGCACCCCCGTTTGCAGCCCCGGGCGATCTCGATGCTCAGCCGGTCATGGATCACCTTCATGTAAGGGATGATCGGAGAAATCGGGAAAGGGACCTCGTTCAGGTCTCGGACGATCCTTCGACGAATCCTTTGGCTCTCTCCGTGGATGCTGGGGATGTAAACCCCTTCGAGGGAGGAGAGCGCCTGAAGGAGTTCGTCCCTTCGGGCTCCTGATGCTTTGGCTCGAAGGGCCCGTTCGCAGATTTCGACAATGACTTCCTCGCCGTCACCGATGACGAAGGCGTCAAAAAAATCTGCAACGGGAGCAGGGTTGAACGCTAAGGGTCCACCGGCGAGGACAAGGGGAAAGCGTCCGTCTCGCTCGTTGGAGAGCGAGGGAATGCCTCCAAGTTCGAGCATGTTGAGGACATTCGTGAAAGAGAGCTCGTACTGGAGGGAAAAGCCCAACATATCAAATTCTCGAAGAGGCGTGGATGTCTCGAGAGAACAAAGGGGAAGGTTCTTCTCCCGAAGGAGCTTCTCCATATCAATCCAGGGAGCAAAGGCCCTTTCGCACGAAACGGATTCCATTCTGTTTAGGATGGTGTAAAGGATCTGAACCCCGAGGTGGGACATCCCGACCTCGTAGACATCTGGAAAGGCCAGGCAAAATCGAAGCTTGACCTCGGTTGGATTCTTTTTTACGGAATGGACTTCGCCGCCAAGATATCTTACGGGTTTGGAGACAAGAGTGAGAATCTCTTTCAAGGAGCCACCTTCTGGATACAATTTCAAGCCTTCAGACAAAATAGGGAAAGACTTGCTGGCAAGGCGAGAAGCCGTGACCTAACTCCTCTATTTTGTTTAAGATTAGTACAATCTTCCGGGATTGTCAATTTTGGAACGGCAAACCGCCCTCCACTTTACCAAACGACGAATTCCTCCGGGCATCGGCCGGCCCCTCAAATATGAGTATGCTCATATTAGCCTGGACAAACAAAGGAAAAAAATCTTCCTCCCCCTGGGGAGAGGATCGAGGTGAGGGGGCAATTCCAAGGGACCACCCTTCCCCCAGCCCTCTCCCGCCAAGGCGGGAGAGGAAGCTCTCTGTCATTTCCATTTTGAGAAGATGAATATGTCGCTCCGAATGTGATGGAAACTCTTTTCGATTTCTTTTATGATATTTCCTCAAAGGAGGAAGGCTCGCCGTCGGGTTGGTATTTTCATCCCCTTTGCTCGGAGGGCACCCTCCAACCATGAAAATCCCTCGCTCCATGAGGGGTGGGTGCAAAGGTGAATTCTTTTTGGTCTTTTCTGGGGCGGGCAACGGCAAGAGGTTCATCCTTTTTCCTTCAACCTTGATCCTTTTGCCTTTAGCCTCTAACCTCTAACCTTTGACGTCCGTAGGCTATCTCTTCGCCCTTCGAAGAAGCAATAGCCTCTGTCAAGGCAGCCAAAACCTGAGTAGGGGATTTTCTATCTAATCCCCCGAATGGAGAAAGCCATGGAAGCCGTTGTGATCGAAAAACCAAAGTTTTTTCAAGTCAAAGAAGTCCCGGATCCAAGACCGGGGGAGGGAGAGGTTCTCCTTGAAGTGAAGGCCTGCTGCGTCTGCGGAACGGATATCCACCTCTTGGATGGAGATTTCAAAGGGGCCTTCTACCCTTTAATCCCGGGCCATGAGTTTTCGGGTGTTGTCAAGGAAGTGGGCCCAAAGGTGAGCCATGTGAAGCCGGGAGATCGGGCAGCCGTGGAACCTTTCATGGCTTGCGGTTACTGTTATTTTTGCAAAACCGGCAAGACCAATCAGTGCCTCCACGGTCTGGTCATTGGCCATAGTGCCTCCAGGGAGGGTTTAAGGCTCGATGGAGGGTTCGCTGAAAGAGTGGTCGTCCCTTCAAAAAACCTGATCCCTCTCGCAGACAATGTCTCCTACGAGGCAGGCTCCTTCATTGCCAATCTGGGAACGATCGTTCATGCCCTTCGGAGGGCCGAGCTTCAGCCCGGAATGGATGTTCTGGTTTTTGGGACCGGCGCAAACGGTCTCATTCTTGCGGAGTTATCCAAGAAGGCAGGGGCCGCAAAGGTCGTGGTCACGGGACGAACAAAGAGCAGGTTGGAGGTGGCCGAGAAAATGGCGGTGGATGAGACGGTGGTCGCCGACGAAAACCAGGATAGGGAGTTGAAGCGGATTGCTCCCTTTGGTTTCGATGTTGTTTTCGAGGCAACGGGCTCGTCCCAGATTGTTGAACGGACGTTTCAGTACGTGAAACGAGGAGGTAAGATCGTTCTTTACGGGTTGGTACCAGCCCAAGCGTTTTCGAACTTTAACCCCTTTGATGTGTGCAGAAAGGAACTTCAGATTGTGGGTAGCTTTTCCTCGGTCAATACCTGTATCATTGCCCATGAGCTTTTGGCGAGCGGGTTGATTCAGGTGGAACATCTCATCTCCCACCGGTTCGCTTTGAAAGAGTGGGCTACGGCCGTCGAAACGGCCCGCAATCCTTCAAAGTGTATGAGATCGATCGTCCTGATGAACCGGTGAAAGGCCAAAGGATGTTTGCTACGGAGGAGGGCTCTCCAACCCAAACTTGACGAAAGCTCAAAGAGACCGTATAGTTACAGATAGGCGCCTGTAGCTCAGTTGGATAGAGCTACGGACTTCTAATCCGTGGGTCGGGGGTTCGAATCCCTCCAGGCGCGCCAAAGATTTCAAGAAGTTAGCATTGTTGGTCAACGCCTTCCACCCCCCAGTGTGACAAATTTGTGAAAAACTCTTTCCTGACTCTGCCGAGAATTTCGACCCCTCGCCTTAGACTCTGCGGTTGATGACGAGCATAACGCTCAACCATCTTGATCTCTTTCCATCTCCCCTTGATATGGTTCCTCGGAATCTACCTGTTTTGGGGTGTAAGTTCGAGATGCTTTCCAGACAAGGGCCCGGTACCAACCAGACGGGGGTGGCTCGATTCAGGCGTTCGCCAAGTGGCTCCATTCCAGCGATCACGAGGTGGCTCGATAAAAGCGATCATCCACTGGCACTATAACACCGATCAGTAACACCCAAACTCGGCAGATAGAAAAATATAGGAGGCATCTGCATGTGCCGCTCCAATGGATGAACAATAAATGATGTGTTTCTTTTTTCTGTCTTTTCCCATCGCGGGTGGGGCCGAATAATGAATTTCATACGCATTCACTCTATTTTTCTCATCACTATATCTTTCATTTTCAAAATGATAGGCCGGATATTCTCCTTGTCTCCGCATGCGGCTTCCAGGGCTTCCAGTGTCACAAGCTCAATCTCGACGTTAAAAGGCACCCATTCTTTGGGAAACTTCTCGATGGTTATAAACTCTGTGAAAAATTCTACATATTCCGCGTATGCTCCATAAGGTATTCCTCCCTCGACAACAACTAACGATGCAGGACCTTTCGTTATGCAAATATTCCAGCCCCGCGGCAGTTTTGGTAAGGAACTAACCCAGCCAGAAGTAATCACCACTTTGAACTGGGCTATCCTCTGGTTTTTCCCAAACGGTTCCGACGGAATCGTTAGACTTAATCTTTCTCCTGCCAGGCAATCTTTCGATGCCAAAAGGAATGTCAGGAAAAACAAAGCCGCACAAATCGTTCTTGCTTCTTTAATTCTCCTCCGCATCGGATAGAAACCTCCGGATTATGGTACATAAACCCGCACTCGCACTACGCCGAGATAAATGTTGCCGGTAAGCTTATCAAAAGCCGCCGGTGAAAGATCAATGATTCTACTAGAATGGGGTACTAGTCGGCCGCTTTCCGTTTCCGATGGCCCGTGATCGTTTGTCCTGACCTTAAGACTATTTATAACCTTTCCGTTCGGATCCAAATATTCTACAGTGACGATTGTCCCAAACTTTACTCCATGCATCGCTCCAGTCATTCCCCATTCATCATAAACTTCTCCGCTTGCTGTTGGCCTGCCTGAGCTTTCATAATATGAAGCATACCCCTCATACCATATCCCACGGCTTAATACGAAGTGTCTGCACTCATTAAACAGAAATGCCGCGGCAGCCGTGGCAGCCCCTTGCGCGAACCCCTCCCAGAAATTACCTCCGTAAATCTCTGAAACCACTCCCCCCGCAATCCCACCCATCACGGTGCGGGCAACAAGTTGATACCCAAACTGAGTCGCTCCCAGAAGCCCTAAAGCACCTCCCGTGGCCGCTCCGATCCCCGCCCCCACGGCGCCCGTGAACATCCCTAACCCGATATCGCTCCCCGTTATGGCGCTGTTTACCCCTCCTGAAACCGCCCCCGCTGCCGTATGCACCCCCACCGTTACGGCTGTCTTCGCAAGGGGTGTCGTTGCCCCCAATGCACTGCAAACCTCGGGGACTACGAATTCCCCAACCCCGAAAAACGTCAGGGCTGAAATGGCTCCGGTGATCGCCCCAAGCCCCACATCCCCGCCTGTGAGGGCTGCTGTTGTAGCGCCAATCACCGCACCACTCGCCGCAACCCCCGTATAAGCAATCGCTGTTGCGATCATATAGACAGTAACGCCCG
>Ga0123519_10004082_pt1 | contig 23818 bp, 21 predicted proteins | sample YelNatPaOPRAMG02_FD_87396 | JGI IMG/M metagenome (GOLD analysis project Ga0123519, IMG submission 87396) | Hot spring microbial communities from Yellowstone National Park - Yellowstone National Park OP-RAMG-02 (version 2) | ecosystem: Environmental > Aquatic > Thermal springs > Hot (42-90C) ...
ACAATCAACCTGAGCTGATAAAGATAAGGGGTTATCCTAAGCCTGAAGAGATAATCCCGATCGTCAAACCGAGTCTTCACGGTTTGGTAGAGGTTATGCGTGGATGCGGGAGAAACTGCCAGTTCTGTGAAGCGAATCTTCGCATTGCTAGATATGTCCCTCTTGAGACGGTCACGAAGGAATTGGATGTCAATACTTCCCAAGGTGTGGAGAACGCTTGGGTCCAGAGTGATGACATCTTCCTATACGATGTCAAGGATAAGCGTACTTTTACGCCTAACCGTGACAGCTTAATCCATCTATTCAAGATCATCATGTCCCATAAAGGGATAAGGCACAGCAACCCCACACATGGAAGCATAGCGCCAGCAGCTGCAGACCCGCTAATGATTAAGAAGCTATCCGAGATATTAAGAGCAGGGCCAAACTCTTACATAGGCATACAACCAGGTGTAGAAACAGGCTCGGTGAGGCTAATAAAGAAGTATATGCCTCAGAAGGCAAAACCCTTTTCACCAGAGGAATGGTGGGATGTTGTGCTGCAGGGCACCCAGGTCTTCAACGAAAACTACTGGTTTCCAGCTTACACACTTGTACTAGGTCTCCCAAACGAAGAAGAAGAGGATATCTGGGATACGGTTAAGCTCATAGCATACTTGGAGGAGAAGCTCCCTAAACTAGTCGGTGAAAAAGCACACTTTGTAGTCACGCCTCTCAGCTTCGTTCCAGTAGGTGTGCTGAGGGGTAAGGAGTTCTACAACCCTAAGGGCTTCAGCGAAGCCGAGTTCTGCCTACTTTATAGGTGCTGGTACCACAGCCTGCTTGAGGTTCAGCGGCTCTCCATAGACTTCTTCCGGATACACCCCGCCTTCAGAGCGGTCTTCTACCCCATCTTAAGAGTAGGGCTCTACGCAGCTATAGACCGATTAAGGGCTTGGGGTAAGTCGATGGGTTACGACCCGGAGAAGCCTCTGCGTATCACACACAATTAACTGCTTACAGCATATTATTTAAAATAAGGTCATCTCTGTCTTTGTGTTGGTGAGTGTATGCCCTATATTAAGCGTGAAAAGAGGGCTGAGCTTGATTTGCTTGTGAAACAAGTAGTAGATGTCATCAAGAGGATACCTGATGAAGAAGTTGATGGCCACCTAAACTACCTTTTCACAAGAATTCTAAAGGCTCTTTACACGCCGAGCTACCTGCGTTACGAGCGTGTGATAGGGTTGTTGAGTTGCATCCAGCACGAATTTTACAGAAGATGGGTAGCGCCATATGAGGATGAAAAGATTCGGATGCACGGTGACATCGACAGCTAGATTAATGGATTTATTATTGTAGATTCGAATACCAGAGCGGTACAGATAACAAGTGTGGTTGCTTTGACTCAAAGGGAAGCTGAAGCAAGGGTTGATGATGTTAGCTGCGAAGGTTTGACGTGGGTAAATATAGAGAGGCCCACTCAGAAGGAGATGAGATTCTTAGCCGCAAAATACTTCTTTCACCCACTCACCTTGGAGGACTGCCTTTCAAGGGTTCAGCTCTCCAAGATCGATAAGTACCCTGACCACATATTTCTCATACTACATTTTCCAGCTCTCAAGAACGGGGGTCAGATCGTTGTCTCCAGCCAGCTCGCCGTCTTCCTAGGTAAGAATTATCTGGTCACAGTCCATCCTGGTGACATCAAACCGGTATCTGATCTTTTCGCCAGCTGCAAACGAGATGAGCAGACGAGAAAAGCTATCGTCTGCAACACCTCGAGCTACACCATCTACCGCTTGCTTGACATCTTAGTAGACTCTCTATTTCCCATCTTAGACAACATTCTTCAGCAGTTGGATGATATTGAAGATAAGGTATTTGATGAGCGGGTTGAGGCTGTTCGTGAAGTTACCCTTCTGAGACGCAAGATAGCCGATCTCAGAAGAATCGTCTTCCCTTTAAAGCGTGTCATAGCGGAGCTGGCTAAGGAGGTGAACAGATTCTCAAACACCGACCTCACCGCATACTTCAACGATATCCTGGATCACGTGGATAAAGTGTGGGAGACATTGGAGGCCTGTAAAGAAACAATCGAAATCTACAAGGACACGGACTTTATGCTCAACACCGAAAAGACCAATAGAATTCTCGCCATATTAACAATAATATTCACCCTCTCCATACCTGCAACCGTTGTAGGCGCACTTTACGGCATGAACGTCAACCTACCCGGAGGCATACAAACCGGATCCTGGTACTTCCTAGGACCATACACCACCTTCATCATCCTCCTAATAATCTCAGCAGCCCCAGCCCTAATTATGCTATGGTACTTCCGAAACCTAGGCTGGATCTAACCATCACAGCTATTCGGTAGCAAATGCCTAGAATCTTAAACGGAGACCAAAGGTTAGCGAGTAGAAACCTAGTGTCGGATTTTATGAGCTACATGCTATTGGTGTTAGATTTGGTGTGCTGTTTTTTGCGGAAAATTTTTTTCTGGCTGAAATCTGACACTACCCGTTGAAGGTAGGCGGGGTCAAATGCCTTGAAGAGTTGAGTAACATTGGTTTGCTGCTTCATCCCGTAACTCAATTATAGCCGTGGAAGTGGTGGGGACGGTGGGACTAAAGCTATCTTCAGTTCAAGTCCTACTTTTGTCTAGCGTGTGATGGATTCTTTAGTCTATCAAGGTGATACGTACGGGGAGCCTCGAAGGGTTCTAATCCTTGTCAATATAACATAAGATTAATAAATGAGCATAGAATTATTTATTTGCGATAAATTGAAGATCCTAAAAATAGGTTCTGTTAAAGCTCACTCCGGTTCAAAGGTTTCTGAAGCACTGTTTGTGGCAGATAGACCTGCGCACCCTCTTTATATGCCCTTTACTATTATAAATGGTGTAAATGAAGGACCACTAGTCGCGATTACAGCAGGCATACACGGTACAGAATATGTTGGAATAGCTGCAGCACTTGATCTAATTCAGAAGTTAAACCCGAAAGATGTTTCTGGTGGCTTGGTTATTGTTCCGGTTGTGAATATACCGGGTTATGAGTGGCGTTCCAAGTGCACTTGTCCAGTCGAAGATGATTATAGTGGAACTAGAAATATAAATCGGCTTTTCCCAGGAAAGTCTGATGCTACTATAGCGCATCAGATTGCTCATGTTCTTTATAATCAGATAGTGTCAAAGGCAAACTTTCTGATCGATCTACATGGGGGAGACATCTATGAATATATTGTACCGTGTTCCATGGCGTATACTAAGGGAGATAAGGAGTTCGACTTTAAGGTTGCTGAATTAGCGAGATATTCAGGACTAGAATACTGTATCAGACGTGGAATAGAGAACTTAGATGGAAGACTTACTGTCGAAGCAGCTAAGATAGGTGTTCCTGCGATAACAATCGAATGCGGAGACCACGGTGTTATAGATGAGCAGAAGGTTAACCTTGCTTTAGACGCTGTGATGAATATCTTGAGGTATCTAAATGTTTTAGCAGGAAAACCAAAAGAGTATCCGTACCCTAAAATGATAAAAGGCATGGTTGTGGTAAGAGCTAAGAAAGGTGGGCTGCTGCGGAGCCATGTAAGGCTTGGCAGCAACGTCTCAGCAGGAGAAAAGCTTGGTGAGATTCAAGGTTTAGACGGTGGCGTCAAAGAAGCCATCATAAGCCCTGTGGACGGTTTACTAATTCAGTGGTCTAGCAACCCTTCGGTGACTTCAGGTGAAAGCGTCGTAGAGATTGCTGAATTTGGCTAAATAAAAGATTCTGAAACGCCTAATTTCTTAGCTACCTCCTTTCTTGCTGCTTTTATAAGCTGAGGCTCTGAAAGACTGCTAACTACTTTCTCGAAGGCAGACGCTATCTCATATAAATGTTGTTTAGTTAAGCCCGCATGGATTGGAAGTAGAATATGTCTCTGTGCAATCAATCTAGCTATAGGATATCTCTTTGAACTAACCGAGCTACTACACGTCCGCTTGACTAAAGTGTATTCAAAGAGTGGGCGTGGTGAATAAATTGAGGCAGGTACTCCTTCTTCAATCAGACATTGTAGAAGCACATCACGTGAAGCATAAAAACTCCTCTTAATAATTATAGGAATCGTGTTCGTCGCTACTTTCCTATCACCTATTTTTGGAAACCAAAAATCTTTATGATGCGAAAGCTTTTGGATAAGGTAGTCTGCATTCAGCCTTCTTTTTCGATTTATCTTGTCAATCTTTTCAAGCTGTACAATTCCTGTAGCTGCCTGTACTGCTGTCATTCTAGAGCTCTGACCAGGAATCTTGCAATCAAACCTGTGTTGAAGATCATAGAAAGTTGGCTGTTTTTCAGAATCTATGTATGAAATTTCTGTGTCCTGCCACATTATCCCCTGGTGGGAAATTATGCGACATAATCTAGCTACATCTTTATGATTGGTTACGACCATCCCTCCTTCGCCAGCCGTAGTTATCGTCTTGTTTTCAGCAAAAGAAAAACAGCCGCATCCAAATGTCCCAACGTGCCTCTTTTTATAATAGGTGCCCAGACCCTGTGCACAGTCCTCGACTAGTTCTAGCTGAGGGTTGTTCAAGAGCTTCGCTATGCCATCAATATCTGGATGTAGACCAAACAAGTAGGGAAGCAACACCACCGTTGCCTTTTCTAAACCTTCCTTTTCCAGCTTGGATGTGGATATTGATAAAGTATCTGCATCGTTATCTACTATCTTGTATCTCAGACCAGCAGCTAAAATAGCATTCACCAAACCTATGTAGGAATAAGCAGGTATGATTACGTAGCGAATAGCATTCAACTCCTTAAGAGATAAAAGAACAATATTCATTGCTGAAGTACCGCTTGATGTTGAAACAGCGTATTTGGTTCCCACATATTCGGCGAAGAGATGTTCAAATTTCTTAACCACAGGGTTGCTAAATATTGTCAAACCTTTCTTCATAGCATTTACAGCTGCGTTTATTTCCTCTTCAAAGAAAGGAGTTGGTTGCGGAATTTTATTACATGTCTTTGGTCCTCCAAGTACAGCCAACTTTTCTAGCATGCTATATCATCAAGCATTTACATTAGCGTGTTATTAACACTTAATTGCGCCCTATGAAGCCAAGAAGCTAGTAACTCATATATAGGTTGAATAAATTAAAGATAGTTAGGACCTAGATTGAATAAAATAAGAGCCCTTAAGATAGGTGACGTTAGTGTCGCGGCGGGGGAGAGGGGATTTGGAAGCCTAGGTTATGTAGAACTAGCGGATGGGACTCAAGTTAGAATTCCGCTGATGATAGTAAGGGGTTTAAAGAGGGGTCCATCTCTTCTCCTGCTTTCCACGATTCACGGTCCTGAAATTTTGGGTATTGAGGTTATAAGGCGAATCATTAGAGAAGAGGTTAATCCAAAGAGATTGGTTGGTTCGATTCTGGCGATTCCCGTTGCTAATCCTCTTGCTTTTCAGAACGCTTCATATGTTACTCCCTATTTTGATTATTTTGATCTAAACAGATCATTTCCAGGTGACTCACAAGGAACGATAACTGTAAGGATGGCTGATATGATTTGGTCAGCGGTCTCTAAATCCGACTACATCATAGATATACACGGAGTCCCAAATGCGATGGGACATGGTTATACCGTAGTACGTCTTTCAGGAAAGGATAGTGTTGACAAGAATGCAATTGACATGGCTCGCGCTTATGGACTTTCAATCGTCATATCAGAACAGAGAAGAATTGAGGAGAAGGGTAGACTTCCTGGGCTGCAAGCCTTAGCAATGCATAATGGAATTCCTTGCATCTTAGTTGAAACTAGCGGCTGGAGGGTATGGTCAAGAACCGCAGCTGACTCTGGCGTAAGAGGTGTACTTAATGTTATGAAAACCCTTGGAATGATTCCTGGCTCTGTAGAAAAGCAAGAAGGTTTTGTATGTCCGAAACCTTTGAAAACGCACATGTTATTCGCTAACAAAGGAGGTATTCTTCATCTTATGAAAAGCCCAGGTGAGCAGATAGCAGCTGGAGACACGGTTGCTAGAATACTTAACATATATGGGGATGAAGTAGAAACCATAAAGTCGCCCAAGGCTGGCTATGTCTGCGCCTATCCTTTTATGGAAAACCAAGCCGTGGCAGCAGGTGAATATGTCGCATTAATCGGTGAGATTATCGAGAACTATAAGATTTGAGATATGATGTAAAATACTCACTTTTACTGATTTCAGCTAATAAAAGTACTGTCAGTAGAACTCAGCTATCCTGATTATTCCGTCACCGCTATTCGTAGAGGGGTTGCAAGAGGATTGGATAAGAAGACCGTTTATTGGGGCGTGAATCTCTTCAATTACTTGACCATCTAATCCTATGATCTCTCCAAGTTTTTCTCCTTTTGATATTAGACTTCCTGTTTCCACGGTTTGATGGAAGAAACCTCCTTTTGTTGAGCGTACTACAGTTATGCCCTTGATATACTTTGGTTCAGGCTGAGTCTTTGGTCGCCCACTTAGTACACCGATCGTCTTTAACACATTGATTACAGCATTATAGGATAATTCGATAAGGTCCTCCTTAACTATACCCGCACTGCCTACTTCGATCACAAGTAGAGGGATTCCCAGTTTTGCGCATTCTGCGGTTAAGCCCTTTGAATTCTTATTTAGAGGCTGACTGATGCAATATTCTATACCACTCGCTTTAGCCATCTTCTTAAGAGTATCATCAAATTCCTTTTTTCCAGTAGGGTATATCATCGTGCAAGGATGCAGATATTCGTATAAGTCTCCCCCGTGAAGATCTATTAGATATTGTGACTTTGAGACAAGCTTACTGAAAATATGATGTAACGTGAGTCGATGAGGACTTCCTTCAGGGTCACCTGGATAAAGAGCGCCCATATTCTGTTTTCCATTATAGTCGTCTTCGATGGGGAAAGTATCTTTTTCACGCAGTTCATATCCTAATATATTAATAATAGGGGCAACAAAGACTGCGCCAGATACTTTTGAAGGATCTATCTCACGGATAACCCTTAGAGCGACCGCGATGCCGACATATTCTGTACCGTGTGTTCCCGCCGTTATTAGAACAGTAGGCCCATCGTTAGAGCCATTTATTATGGTGAGAGGTAGTTCAAGGGTATGTGCAGGTCTATCAAGTACGGGAATCTTTACGCCCTTTTTGGCACCAGAATAAACTTTAAACGATTCGATATTAATTATGTTTCTCATATCAATCCAATTGTATGTAGCTCCTAAATAAATATTATACGTAACGGTATTCAGAAAGCGCTGTAACAAAAGAGTTATTAAGCAAATTTGAACCACAGAAGGTAGCGTTTGATTGTCAAGCCAGATTTATCAGAACGCTCTGAAACAGAACATCTTCTAGAGGTGTGTAATCTTAGCGTAGATTATTTGACAGCAAAAGGTACAGTTAAAGCTGTCCGAGATGTCTCGTTTACCTTGGACAAAGGTAAAACGCTTGGAATAGTGGGCGAATCGGGATGTGGCAAGTCAACCTTGGGCTTTTCGATAATCCGCTGCGTTCCTCCTCCTGGTGTGATACGTGGAGGTAGTATTTTATTTGAAGGCATAGATATTCTTAAGTTATCTGAAGAGGACATAAGACAGATAAGAGGGCGTTATATCTCTATGATAATGCAAGATCCAATGACGTCACTAAATCCCGTCATGAGAGTAGGAGAACATATTACAGAAATGATAGCAGCTCATGATCCGAGCCTCGCTAAGGAGGAAAGAAAAAAGAGAGCTATCCTCCTTATGGAGAAATTGGGCATACTTAAAGAACGGTTTGAGGATTACCCACATCAGTTTAGTGGGGGAATGAGACAAAGAGTCATGATCGGGCTAGCTTTGGCTTTGAATCCGAAGCTAGTCATAGCCGATGAACCTACTACTTCTTTGGATGCATTGGTGGAGGCACAAATTCTGACACTTTTGAATAATCTCCGTTCACAGCTAGGCTTGACTATGATGCTTATAACCCATAATATTGGAATTGTAGCTGAAACCTGTGATAAAGTCATAATTATGTATGCAGGAGAAGTTGTTGAGGAGTCGCCTACCTTAGATCTCTTCGAGAAGCCGCTACACCCATATACACAAGGCTTATTGAGGGCAGTGCCTAACATTCGGCTGGATCAGCAAGATCTCTACTGGATACCTGGTTCACCACCGGATCTAATAAATCCACCAGAAGGTTGTAGCTTCCAACAACGTTGCCCATATGCGTTTGCCAAATGTAAAAAACAGCCTCCACTTACTACGACATCAGCTGGAAGAAAGGTTAGGTGCTTCTTATATCACTAAGTGCTCGACCTTGTTACTGCAAGTTAAAGGTCTAAAAAAATATTTTCCATTGCAAAAAGGGATAATTGAGAATCTAATTACAAAGCAGAAAGCCTATGTTCACGCCGTAGATGACGTAAGTTTCACTTTAAAGAAAGGAGAGATCTTTGGTCTTGTAGGAGAAAGCGGGAGCGGAAAGACAACAGTAGGTAGACTTTGTGTGGGTCTAATCGAACCGACGGAAGGTAGTATTGTGTTTGATGGTGTTGATATCGCTACACTTGATAAGTTAAAGTTAAGACAACTTAGGCAGCATATTCAGATAATCTTTCAAGATCCAACCGCAGCTCTTAACCCTCGGATGAGAGTAAGTGATGCCATAGGAAGACCTCTCAAGATCTACGGGAGTTACACTAAGCAAGAGATCAGACAAGCTGTATTTGATGCGTTGGACTCTGTTGCACTGTCTCCTCCTCATGCATTCTATAGCCGCTTTCCATTTGAACTTAGCGGTGGTCAGAGGCAGAGAGTAGTAATAGCAAGGAGTCTTGTTCTTAATCCTAAATTCATTGTTGCAGATGAACCTCTAGCTATGGTTGATGTTTCGGTCAGAGCACAGATAATAGACATAATAGAGCGTATGAGAAAAGAGAAAGGGATGACCTTTCTTTTCATAACACATGATTTAGCTTCCGCTAAGTATCTTTGTGACCGCGTGGCGATAATGTATGCGGGTCAAATCTTGGAGATTGCTACAAAGCAAGCCTTATTCGGTAACCCTCAACATCCTTATACGAGAGCTCTGTTGTCTGCTGTACCCGTTCCAGACCCAAAATATCAATCTAAGAAGATGATAGTTGGAGGAGAAGTGCCAAGCTTAGTGAACCCACCAAGCGGATGCAGATTCCATCCTCGTTGCCCCTATGTACAGGATGTTTGCAGAACAACGGCGCAGGTCTTGGAATCTGTTGGAGATGATCATCTTGTTGCCTGTATGATTAAACCCTTCAGGTGAGAAGGAGTTGAGAAAAAGTAATTTTTTGGGGGTTAGACTTTGACCATTAAATCCTACATTATTTCACGCGCTCTCATCGCAATACCTATGACCATTTTCCTTTTTACACTAGTCTTTGTAATATTGCGTGTTATCCCCGGAGACCCAATAAACGTAATTTTAGGACCACGTGCTTCTCCTGAATTAAGGACGAAACTAGCACAGCAGCTCGGCCTTGATGCACCACTTCATATACAATATTTTAACTATCTCTTAGCGATATTTCGAGGCGATTTCGGTATCTCTCTTCTTACTCGCGAACCAGTTATTTCAGAGATCCTTAAATTCTTTCCTCATACAGTTGAACTTACGCTAGGCGCAATGTTTGTTGCTCTAATCTGCGGGATTCCTCTTGGCATCTCCGCTAGCCAAAGAAGAGGAAGATTGCTTGATATAATCGTGCGGATCTATGGAGTCGTAGTATACGTCATTCCAATCTTCTGGTTTGGACTTATGCTTCAACTTCTATTAGGGGTGTACTTAGGGTTTTTACCTGTAGCTGGAATCGGGCCTACTCCAACCAATAAAGTAACAGGGCTATACCTTTTGGACTTCGTCCTCAACGGTGATCTAGAAGGATTCGCCCTTTCATTAAAGCACCTTATTCTGCCGTCTCTTTCGCTAGGGCTCGTTATATCCGGAGTCTTTGCAAGATTAACAAGAACATATATGGTCGAAACGCTTAAGCAGGACTACACGCTTGCTGCAGAAACCAGAGGACTTCAGAAGTATACTATCGTGTATAAGTACGGTCTACGCAACGCTTTACTTCCTCTTATAACTATGATAGGTCTTGAAATCGCCGGTCTACTTTCTGGAGCCGTTCTTACAGAAGTCACTTTTTCGTGGCCTGGACTAGGCACATATCTAGTGTCAAGAATAGGTAATAGAGACTATGCTGCTGTTCAAGGTTCGATCGTCTTCTTTGCAATCATAATGATTGTTGTGAGCTTTGTTGTAGATCTGGTCTACGCATATCTTGACCCTAGGGTGAAGCTTTGACAAAAATAATTCTTTACAAGATAGGTCGAAGTGCTTTTCGAGGATTACCAAAGAAACTAGTTTGGGTGGGCACTATACTAATGCTTTTCTTAGTAGGGGTTACATTATTAGCACCATTCTTGACAACCTATAGTCATACAGGCACTAAACCTGATGGAAGCTTTTTCAAACCCTTTCAGCCTCCAAATCAAGAACATTTGATGGGTACAAACGATATAGGTCAAGATGTATATACACGCGTTCTATATGGTGGTCGTATTCCTTTGATGGTGGCTATTTTTTCCACCTTCTTTGCTATTTTTGCAGGAGTCCCACTTGGCCTAATATCGGGATATGTAGGGGGGATTCCTGATAGAGTGATGTCTCTACTGATGGATAGTCTCTTTGCCTTTCCAGGCTTGATCTTGGCTATAGCTATAACTGCTATGCTGGGTCCAAGCATAATGAATACAGCTGCAGCGATAACGGTTATCTATGTTCCTGTTTTCTTCAGGATGGTTAGAAGCCAAGTGCTTTCGATTAAAGAGCTAATGTATATCGATGCAGCAAAAGCAATTGGGGAAAGAACGTGGTCAATAATCCTTAGATATATATTTCCAAACGTACTTCCTACAATCTCAGTCGTGATAACCATGAGCTTTGCTGATGCTATACTTATAGAAGCTGGTCTAGCGTTTATTGGCCTATCAACAGCTGTCCCCCCAGAACCTTCGTGGGGCTTTGATCTGGTGGTTGGCAAGCGTACCCTTCTTGGCGGGTACTGGTGGATTGTTACGTTCCCTGGCTTGATGATAGTGCTCGCTGCACTGGGTTTCAGTCTCCTAGGTGAAGGGCTTAGTGAACTCACAAACCCTAAGTTGGCTGAATAGAATAAAAAGAAAGGAGCGAAACAAAAATTCTGATGAGGGAGCACCCTCATCAGGAGTCAGTGATGATCTATTAGCTAGGCATACGGATTAGCCAGTACCTTGAGCCTCCGTCGGGGCTTAGTACTACACCTTCTACTCCTTTGATATATACTGCTTCCTGCCTTGGTTGCCATAGAGGAACTGATGAGGCTTCTTCTGCTCCGAGCTTCTGAATTTCTACGAGTAGTGGGAGCCTGTCCTCGAAATCAACCAGTTTTCTTTGTTCCTCAAGTAGCTGATCTATTCTTGTATTATTGAGGTAAACCCCTAGTATCCCAGCCCAGTATGAGTTATAGAAGCAGTAGAGGTAGTCATCGGCATCAAGATAATCCGCCCACCAACCGAAGATAAAGGCTTGTAGGAGTCCAGGATAAGGTTGGAAAACATACAGTTCAGTAAATTTAGCTGCATCCACCGGGTTAAGTTTAACCTCAGCCATTCCTGTAGCTTCTATCTGTTGTTTAAAGAGTACTGCGACATTCATCTCCGTCACACCATATGATTGGGCGTCGTACGTAAGCTCAAACTTCATCTTATTGGATTCACTGTACCCAGCTGCCCTAAGCAACTCTTTGGCCTTCTCGATATTACCGTCACCATAGATCGACTTAAAGTAGTTGGCTCCCCCAGAAATGCCTCGAGGTATCTGACTGTACAATGGAAAGACAGTATTTTGGAACACTGTCTCAACGATACTTCGTCTGTCTACTGCATATGCTACCGCTTGGCGCACTCTTTTATCAGTAAACGGTGGTTGTGCTGTGTTTAGCATAAGCATTCGGTTCTGAACCAGTACTGCCATATCCACTGTAAAGTCTGGGTTTTGCATGAACATCGTGATCTCGCTAGGAGAGAGCCCACCTCTTAGTACTACATCTATGTCCTTATTACGCAATGCAAGAGCAAGTGCTGAGGAGTCGCTGAACCACCTAATCTCGATGTTGGGTGTAGCAGGCTTAGGACCGAAGTAGTATGGATTAGGTGTTAACAACATCATTATGTCCCTTTCATACTTCGATATTTGATAAGGACCATGCCCGATATAGATTCCCTGATAGAAATCATTTTCCGATACTACAGTTGGATCTACAGGGTAGCTAGGTGCAGCAGATATCGCTATTAGACTTAGAAATGGAGCGAATGGGTGTTTCAGCTTCACCTGTAAAGTGTAGTCATCAATAGCTTTAACGTCTTCTGGCTTTTCTATGACCAGTCCCATGAAGAAGGTTGGTGCGCCCTTCAGTTTCAACGCCCTCCTCCAAGAGTATTCAAATGTCTTTGCCGTGACTGGGTTGCCATTTGAAAACTTTGCGTCTTGTCTTAAGGTGAAGGTGTATACCGTTCCGTCTTCACTTATCGTCCATTTGCTTGCTATGTCTGGTTCGATTTCGCTTGTTCCGGCCTTATATCGCACTAGCCCTGCTCCCACATTATATAGTATGTTAACAGCCATGTACCCAATAGCGTTTGCTGGATCCATGGTAGTTTCGATACGTAAGGCAGTACCGATCCTTATTTTGTCTTTGTATTGAGTTAATTTAGTAGGCTCTGCGGTTGCAGTAGTTGTGGACGTGACCGTCTTTGTAGTAGTTACTGTAGATGTAACCGTGGTAGGCGCACCTGCTTCCACTGTTTTTGTGGTAGTCAGTGTTGTAGTTGGACCTGTTACTGTAGTGGTTGGACCTGTTACTGTAGTTGTGACAGAAGGAGCTCCTGCACTACCTGCAAAATATCCCGCAACTACACCTATGATAAGTAAAACGACGGATATTACAGCAGCTACGGTAGTACCTATTCCTAGTCTTCTTGGATACATAAAAGGTCTAACACTTGTATAATATTTAAATGTATCTGTTAATCTGTGATACTTTTACATTATTGCTGTTACGATCTTTGGTGTTAGAGCAGAGTTAACTCCAGCTTTACATTATCTACCATAAAGATTGAAACAATACATAATGAGATAGCTAAGTTAGATAGAATGATGTGTCTTGTACTGCACTTGTTGCACTAGAGGGTAATAGTAGAAAATTATAGAGAACACACAATTCCGCAGCAAATCATTCATAAAGATAGCATGCTACTTTGTGGCCATAGTGTTTTTCAATTAGGGATGGTTCGGAGGTTCTGCATTTATCCATTACATGAGGGCATTTCAAACTGTACCTGCAGCCTCTTGGAAGAGTGATTGAGCTCAGATATTCTTCAATGATAAGGTCTTCTTTAATTTTTCGATTCGGATCTAAGGTTGGTACAGATGATATGAGCTCAATAGTATATGGATGAAGAGGTTCTTTTATGAGTGACTCTGCTTTGCCTATTTCAACGATTTTCCCTAGATACATTACACCAATTACATCGCTCATGTATCTGACCACATTAACGTTGTGGCTTATGAAAAGGTAACTAAGCCCAAAATCCTTTCGTAGATCCTTGAGTAGGTTCAGAATTTGAGCTTGTATCGATGCATCAAGGGCAGTTGTAGGTTCATCCAATACTACAAATCGAGGCTTCGCGATAAGTGCTCTTGCTATGGCTATACGCTGTCTCTGCCTTCATGGGGGAATCGCATTGCGTGATCCTTTTTCAGCCCCACTTTACTAAGAATCTCTCCAACCTGTTGCTCGACATTTCTCTTGTCTTTGACTCCGCAAGCAACAAGAGATTCGGCTACGATGTCCTTCACACGCATCCGAGGATCGAGTGATGACATCGGATCTTGAAAGACAATTTGCATGTTAGGTCGAATCTTCCTGATTTCACCTTCCGAAAGACTTAGCAGGTCTAATCCATCGAATAGTATTTTTCCGGAGTCTGGACGTGTCAATAGAAGTAAGGTTCTCCCAAGTGTGCTTTTGCCGCAGCCGCTTTCTCCCACTAGCCCAAAGGTCTGGTCCCTTTCGATCTCTATGTCTACATGGTCAACTGCGTGCACTACCGAGGAATGTGGCATTCCTGGGACTCGAAAGTACTTGACGAGATCCTTAGCCCTGATTAGCTTCTCTTCCTTGTTCACAATTCGTCACCAAAGAGATAGCAAGCTACTCTCCTTTCAGATTGGACTTGAATGAGCTGAGGTTTCCTTTTTGAGCATATGGCCATAGCATGTTGGCAACGAGGATGGAACTTACATCCTTCTGGTGGATTGATTAAGTCAGGTATCGTTCCTGGCAATGGTCGAAGGAAGACGTCTCCTCTTGAGATACTAGGTAGACATTGTAAGAGTCCTTTTGTATAAGGATGAAAAGGCTCTTCTAGAATATCCTGAGTAGGTGCTTCTTCAACGATGTTACCAGCATACATTACCGCAACCCTATCCGCTATCTCAGCAACTACACCAAAGTCGTGTGTTATGAACAGTATTGATGTATTGACTTCTTTGATGAGTACTCGCATTAGTGCTAGAATTCTAGCTTGGGTCGTTACGTCTAGAGAGGTAGTAGGTTCGTCCGCTATCAGCAATAAAGGTTTAGATGACAAAGCCATTGCAATCATTACTCGTTGCCTCATACCTCCGCTGAGTTCATGGGGATACCTGACGGCGATCTTTTCTGCATCTGGAATGCGGACAAGCCTGAGGGCTTCTATGACTTCGTCGTGGATCGACTTTCCTGAATTTCTGATATTCGCCCTTTTTCTTCTAAGCTGAATAGATTCTACTATCTGTTCACCTACTCTGAGGACAGGGTTCAGACTTGTCAACGGCTCTTGGAAAATCATTGATATTCCTGTACCGCGAATTTTAACCATTTCTTTATTGCTCAACTTCATCAAATCCTGACCTCTAAAAATGATGTTTCCAGATAGAAATCTACCTGGCGGAATAGGGATAAGACCTATGATTGATAACCCTAAAACGCTTTTGCCCGCGCCTGATTCTCCCACTAATCCGACCACTTCTCCCTCAGATATATCAATAGAGACATTGTCGAGCGCATGTACAAGACCTTGTTCAGTTTGGAAGACAAGATTAAGATCCTTAACAGACACGATTGTTTGCTTAACCAAGCAACTTATCCTCCGACGATCTTTCGCGTCCTAGGATCTAGGATATCTCTTAGAGCATCGCCTAATAGATTGAAACCTAGTACTGTGATCGTGATCGCCAAGCCTGGAAATATAGGAAGCCACCACTGACTGAACAAATAGCTTTGCATCTCAAACACCATCCTTCCCCATTCAGCTTGAGGAGGCTGAACACCGACCCCTAAATAACTCAGGACAGATGCTGTCAGTATAATGTATCCTATATCGAGACTTGCATATACTAACATAGGTGAAAGTATGTTTGGGATAATGTGTCTTCTTATAATAGTTAGGCTTCCAAGTCCAGAAGCACGCGCAGCCTCAATATACTGGTTTTCCTTCACAGACAGGGTAACACCTCGTGCTATTCGAACATAAGGAGACCACCATACTAGTATCAAAGCTATTGCCATGTTGATTAAACTTGCTCCTAGGGCAGATGCTATAGCCAAAGTCAAAACTATTCCAGGAAAGGCAAGTATAATATCAGTTAGCCGCATTATGACTTCGTCAATAATACCTCCAAAGTATCCTGCTATTGACCCAAGTATGATGCCGATCAAGAGGGAGGCAGCTATTACAACCAAAGAAAGACTTGCATCTATAGGGATAGAAGCTATAACTCTAGAGAGCATATCCCTCCCTAAGCTATCTGTTCCCATCGGATGAGCAAGACTAGGGGATGCTAGAATGTTTGCGCTATTTACCTCATTCGGATTATACGGAAGAACTCTATCTCCGGCAGCTGCAACAATAATAGCAATTAAGTAGAATACAAGTACGATTGTACCTCCTATGAGCGATAAAGGGTTCCTGCTAAGTACTCGAAACACGGATCCAAGCTCGCTTCCTCTGAAACGCTTCACCAAAAAAAGCTTCATTTTTTTATTGGCCAAAGCTTATCAACCCAATCGAATTCTGGGGTCCAATACTGCGTATAGGATATCTGCTACAAGATTACAAATAACTACTGCCAAAGTAAAAACCAACACAGTTCCGATCATCGATGGAAAATCAAGAAACAATATAGACTGAGCGGCATACCTACCTATGCCTGGGAAACTGAATATGTATTCGACGACTATGGATCCGCTCAGCATATATGCGAAAGTAAATGCTACCACTGTCACCGCTGGTATAAGGGCATTCCTCAAAGCATGTTTGTACACTACAACACGTTCCTCAAGTCCTTTTGACCAAGCTGTTCGAATATAGTCGCTTCGTAGAACTTCGAGCATGCTCGATCGAATAAGTCGCGTGACAATGCCTGTGCTTAGTAAGGCTAAAGTGCTGGCAGGAAGAATTAGATGAAGTATAGTGCTCTGTAGGACCGGCCAGTTTGCTGTAAGAAGACTGTCTATGGTGAAGAAACCTGTAATACGAGTTGGAGGATCTAGGTTGGCGTCTATTCTTCCCTGGGAGGGAAACCAGCCCAAATAGTAGAAGAATATAAGTTCCAATATTAGTCCCACTAAAAATGGTGGCGAGGAAGCCCCCGCCAAGGAGAAGAATCTGATGGCGTGATCGGTCGGTTTATTTTGACGAACTGCAGACACTGTCCCTAATAGTATTCCTAGAATTAAGGTAATTAGCGTAGCTGTGGTGACTAGCTCGAGAGTCGCTGGAAGGTAGTTCGCGATGTTGTTGAGTACATTCTGATTATTTGTTGTTGAGATTCCCCAGTCACCCCGCACCAACCCTGAAAAATAGTAGAAATATTGCAGGTGGAGCGGTTCGTTTAGGTGATATCTAATTCGGATAGCCTCAATGGCGCTTTCACTGGCTTTCGGGCCAGCCCACACCCTCGCAGGATCGTCGACTATCACGTGAGATATTAAGAACACCAAAACAGTTGATCCAATGATCACAGGTAAGGCAAGCATAGCACGTCTAGCAACAAATCTTGCAACCCCCATCTTCTGACTTCCTAACTCCCCTTCTGGATTATCTTTTAATGAACATTATTACGTTTAGGGTAAAGCCATCAGCTCGTATAGGTCATCACCTATCTTTACAGCTGGATTGTTTACAACTGCAAGCAATACTCCCTTGAACGGTGCTATCACTTTTTCAACGACTTCCCCTTCAAGGGTCTTTATCTCTCCGAGGATCTGACCTTCATTCGCTATGTCTCCAGCCTTCGCATATGAATAGAAGACCCCACCTCTTTTTGCACTTATAAAAACGCACTTCTCTGATATCACTGGCTTGACTACAACATTGGGCTTGCCCTCCATCATGTTAAGACTCTTCATTACATTCATTACACCATTACAAAGAAGGTCTACGTTTGTCATATCAAGTTTCCCGTCCTCACCTGCCTCTGCTAGTATTGATGGAATGCCTGCTGCAGCGGCTTCAGCAAAAGCTATTCCTTTAGTAGACCAAGGACCCCCCTCCGTCGTATCCCCTCCTTTGGTTGTTGCTTCGGGGGTTTTCCATAGATACTTGATACCGAAAGCTTTGGCCATATCTTCACTCCTCCTATCGAGCTCCCTATTTCCAGTTGCACTATATGCTATATAGGGGATGAGCGACTCCATGAGGTCTCCTCCGTGCATATCTACGTAAGCGTCTGCCTTCAAGATCACGTGATTAAAGACCGCATATGCTATTTGGTAGCTTATGGATCCCTCGCGCTTGCCAGGAAAAACTCTATTCAGATTCAGTCCATCAATAGGGTTGATCGCACGTACCCGCCCCTCAAAGGCAGCTATGTTGACAAGAGGCAATATAACAACATTACCACATACATCTTCAGGATTGATTTTCCTCGCAAGCGTATAAGCGGCTACGATTGCACAGTATTCTGAACCGTGAATACCTGCGGTAATAACGAGTGTTGGGCCTCTTTTTGCACCTGAAATTATCTTGATAGGCAGCTCTACTTTATGTGCAGGCATTTCAGACACTACGATCGTGCTTGAAATCCTCTTGCCTGGTTCTACCAGCAATCCTGCTATATTCGAATTTGTCAAAGCTATCGAAATAATCTGATTTTGCGATTGTCTTATAAGCCTTTTGATCTTCTTAATGTTTGATCTCTTAAGATCATAACGCTGGACAAATCAGCTTCTATAGGCGGTAAAGTTCTTTAGCGTTGCGGTAAAAGAAAGCTTCTGCAACAGATAGGCTTTCCTTCTCACTTAATGTGCCAGCGTGCACCAAATTCCCCAGTGCTATTGTAATAGCCCTTTTTGCTTCTTTAGCACCGAACCAATGTAGCTCTGGTATTCCATACCCATCAGAGGAGTAGAGAAGTTTACCGTAAGGTACCATCTCAAGGGCTTCTTCGATCCTCCTGACAGCAGCAGTAAGATGTGTAAAAAAGAGAATAGAAGCATCCAAGTAGACATTAGGAAAGAAATGCGCCATCCAAGCAGCTTCAGCAACGTATGGATAGCCACCGTGCAGCAGAATGATTTTCGCGTGTCTTATCTCCTCGTCTTTGAGCAGATTTGCCAGCAGCATAGGGTTACATCTATCTGTCAAGACTTCAAGATCGCCTATTCCAGTGTGGAACTCAAATGGAATATCAAACCTAATACTCTTTTCAATGGCTAAGCGATGGAAGTAATCTATCAAGTCCTTTATATGGTAACCTTCTATATTGCCCTTCCTGTCCTTATACCTACGGAATGCTTCCGCCGCACTTTTTTCGTCCGGGTTACCAATGTCCAACCCAGATCCCTTTCTGTTGCCCCCGTAAGCTACCATCGATTTGATGCCTATGTATCCTTCCTTCTTAACGTATTGTTCAAGAGAGAAATCAAAGTAGTTGATAGCTTCAGTAAATGTTACCGACCGATCTAAAGCTGAAAATATGAGCGGGTGCAAGACGACCTTATTCATAAGGCGAGCAGGGCAACTTTTCCTGACCACCGCTGAACGGTCTGTATCTCTGTAGTCAGATAAAATCAAAGTATGTATCCGAACGTCCTTAAAAAGCTCCTTGACATACAAATCGAAGTCATTTGATCTGTCGTTCCTTATCTTTAGAACCGTATCAAGATCTTCCCCACAGTGTAGGAAAGCAGCGAGCGAACGAAGCGCCCTAATGAAAAGCAAAGAAGTTCGGCCACTCCACAAAGAACTTGCTAAGACTCTACCCACCTTATATTGTTCATCGAGCTGCATCTTTTCAGCTGAAGAGACCATTTCATACTGCTCTATGATAGATGATGGGATAATAAAATCTGGGTTGAACGCTTCCAAAGACATTATACGAACGAACGAAGTTGCATCTATGACTCTCAAATCATCCAAATACATATGACAATGCTGATCAATAACTTGAATCTTAGATAGATCCAAAGAAGACTTGCTCTCTCGCACCCTCGGCAATTTTATCACGCATTTGCCTTTGGTAGTTCAACTATTAAGAATAGTATTTCACCAGAGTTTACTGCCATAAGGGGTATAAGTGAGAGGACTATCCCTTCTACTGGTGAGATTAGATTCTCCTTAACAGTACCGGATAGGTCTTTAATTTCGCCAATTTCCTCTCCTTTTGATACCCGGCTACCGCAGGAAACTGAAGGGTAAAACAATCCGCTGGTCTCGGAAACCACTATCCTCCCACGTTCTAGAAGTGTATGACCTTTTACAGGAAGGGGGTCTTCATCTAACATCTTGAGGGTGCGCATGACGTTCTTTATACCATCATAGAGTACTTTTACATACTGTTCCTCCATCTTCCCTCTTTCTCCGGCTTCTGCTACAATTGCTGGTATGCCCCTCACAGATGCTTCATAGGTTATGCTTCCCTTTGGATAGTTGGGATATCCTGGTATTCCTGAAGAATCTAGCTCCCATATATGTTCTATGTCAAAGTGCTGGGCCATGAATCTGCTTTGTGCGTCAACTGAATCCTGTCCTGTTATCTTCACCATGATGTGAGGGAGTATAGATTCGGTCAAATCACCACCGTGAAGGTCGATAAGATAATCTGACTTCATCACCACCTGCGTGAATACCGTATATGCGACTTGCTGACTTATAGAGCCCTTGGGGTTGCCTGGAAAGATGCGATTCAAGTTAAGATTATCTAGAGGGCATACATGTGGCGTCTTTTGTTGGAAACCAGGCAAGTTTATTATAGGAGTGATTAGCAAAGTTCCCTTTAGATCGGCAGGTTTGATTGTGTTACTCAACCTGATGGCCGCCTCAATTGAGTCGTATTCACATCCGTGTATGCCTGCGGTGATGCAAAGTCTCGGCCCCACTTGATTGCCGTTTACTACAGTTATCGGTATCTTCAAGGGGAAGCCAGAAACTTCGCTGACTTCCATTTCCCACGACTTAACACTGCCGCGCTCAACTATCACACCTTGAACCTCTACCAAGTCTGGATATGGCATAATCCTTATCTTTTTCGCTCTCATATATTTGTATTGTGGTCCGGTTAGATTAAGCTATTCCTAAAGCTTAAAGAAGAGGTTGACCGCACAGTCGAAGGTGATGATGTTGCATGATCATCGATGGGATCAAAATTGGAAAAGGGTCAAGGAAGACTTGGAACCTTATAGCAGCAGAAACAGCAGCTGGCAAAATAGGAATTCCTGTCACTGCAATTAACGGTATTGAGAATGGGCCTACTCTTGCAATCTTAGCGGGCTGTCACCCGTGCGAACTTGTCGGGATAATGGCATCCATCAATCTCTCCAGAGCCCTTGACCCTAAACATCTTGCTGGTAGTGTAATTATTGTGCACCTCCAAAATGTAATGGGCTTCCAATTTAAGACATCTTACATTTCCCCCTTAGATGGAGTAAACATGGGTCGAGCTTATCCCTCTTTCAATGGATCTGGAATAGAAGGGGTAGATCGAGGCAAAGAGGCTACCCACAAAGCTAAATCTCCAACCTATCAAGTTGCAGACAAGTTATTCAATGAAGTAGCTCACAGAGCTGACTATCTAGTAGACCTACATGGGGGAGAATTGAACGAGTGGCTTATCCCCAATATCGAAATATTTACCATAGGGAAAAGCAGCATAGATAGTAAGACGCGGGCTTTAGCTAAAGCCTTCGGCTTTGACATAGTATGGGAGGTTCCACAAGGAAGTATTCCTGAAATGCCCAATTATCCTCAGTCAGGTTCGCTGGTATATGAATCTGTTAGGATGGGCATCCCGGCGGCACTATGCGAATGCGGACGTGAAGGCAAAATCGAAGAAGAATATGTAGAAAAGACCTACCAAGGTCTAATCAACGTTATGACATCCTTGAGGATGCTACAGGGAACGAAAGTTCAAGTAGAACCTCAGGTCCTCGTCGGGGGACACGTACTCTTCGCCAAAAGAGGGGGACTATTCGTGACGAAGTCGAAGGCAGGAGACAAGGTATTGAAAAACCAAATATTAGGTCATATCATAGATTTGACAGGCGAAGTTATCGAAACCTTCAGTTCCCCTTCAGATGGGATAATACTAAACATGATAACCTTAGGCATAGCTAATCCAGGGGATATGCTCTATGTAATAGCAAACCTCACCAAATAGCCAGAAAACATCTAACTCACCAACTTCATACATACCCGTATGGTAAATATTTTCTACCAAGTCCTTTTGTCACAAAACGCTGATCATATCAGGTATTTTTAGGATTAAAAATAACTCTTTCAAAAAAAAGAGTGGAGCGTGAAAACTCACGCAATACTTGTCTGTGTCTATCTATGAAAGCCAGATTTCGCGGAAATCAAATAATGTCAGCATCGGATTGTAGTAGTAGCCATGAACGTTATCTCTCATTACGAAGATGCCTTCGTATTGTGCCAACCATATGTATGGGACTTCATCGTAGACGATCTTGTTTATCTCAAAATATAGCTTCTCTCTCTGAGATTTGTCAACTATGTTCTTGGCTTCTTCAAGTAACTTGGTCACTCTTGTATTGTTATACTGCGCCAGATTCTGCTGAAGTCCTGGATACAGATAAGAGTACGCATAGTTGTCAGGGTCTGCGAAATCAGGCATCCAGCGAGCCATACTGAACGATGGGTACCTTGGGTCGCTGTGGGGTATCGCATAACAAAGATTTACCCACGTTACATCAGTCAATCCTACTAGTTCAACATCTAGTCCTATACTTGTAAGGTCTGCCTGTATCTGTTGAGCCGACAGAACTGTACTTGGGCGACCAGTGGGATACACAAACTTTAACGTTGGAAGCCCTTTCCCTCCAGGGAATCCTGCTTTTGCCAAGAGTTGCTTGGAGAGCTCGGGATCATACTGATATGGTCGCATGCTTTCATCATGACCAAGCATACCTTTGGGGTTTGGACCTACGAACGGCTGAGCATAGCCAGCAAATGCCGAATTCATTACTGCATCATAGTTTATTGCGTGTGCAATTGCCCTCCTGACTTCTGTTATATTATAAGGGAACTTCGTTACATCAAAGTAGAGGTACTCAATGTTAAACGAATGCCCAGCCCGCATAACCACGACACCCGGCGAATCTAGAACATCGTTTATCGCTCTCCCAGTCAATTGAACCGCATGAGCCGCACCTTTTTTGATGTCGAGTACCCGTGATAGGGCCTCTCCTTTAAAGTAGATTATTACCTGCTCAAGCTTCGGCTTCTCACCCCAATACATCGGATTTCTTACTAGCGTTACGTGGTCTCCGTGAACCCACTCCTTGACAACGAAGGGACCCGTGGTGACTTCACCACCGTGTTCGGTCATCCACGTATTAGGCTCGCCTGCAACTATGCCTCCATGCTCTTCTACCAAACGAGGGTTGATAATCGATGCTACAGTAGTGCTGAGGGTGGCGAGAAACGGACCGTAGGGTTTTTCGAGATTGAAGCGAATCGTGTACTTATCCACAATTTCAACAGTCTTGTTAAATCGCGCTGAGTCAAACGGCGGAGGCATCCAACCATAAATCATGTAGGATGCTGGTCCATCCATCTTGGAAACCCTGTAGAAGGAATACCAGACAGCGTATGAATCGAATGGGTCACCATTACTGAACTTTACATTCTTCCTTAAGTAGAATGTCCAAGTCTTACCATCAGAGCTTACATCCCATCTCTCTGCCAATCTAGGTTGGAAAGTGGTCGTGTCTGATTTGTTGTACCAGACCAGTGTATCGAAGATGTTCTGGAAGTGCATGAAATCAACATCATTCCCACAGGTTACAGGATCAAAACCCATCGGATCAGTAGCCACATCTATAACAAGCGTAGTAGGAGGAGGGCCTGTGGTTTTAGTTGTTACAGAAGTAGGAGTTGGGAGGGTCACAGTTACCGTAGTAGATTGTGGGACTAACATTGTAGCATAATATATTCCGCCAACCAAAGCAATAATTAGAACGGCCGCCACAACTATACCAGTAGTTTTTCTCACGGCTCTTACCCTAGAACTCTACTTCTTATCCGATATTTAAGCCTTCTTAAACGCGGGAGGTGGACAACAAGGGTGAGATGATACAGTACGAAATACTGATTGATAGGATGAAGACCCTTAAGGAGGAAACTCTGAAGGAGGTCGATGAAAGGAGGAGGAGGGCCTTGACATTAGAGG
>Ga0123519_10004085_pt1 | contig 23806 bp, 21 predicted proteins | sample YelNatPaOPRAMG02_FD_87396 | JGI IMG/M metagenome (GOLD analysis project Ga0123519, IMG submission 87396) | Hot spring microbial communities from Yellowstone National Park - Yellowstone National Park OP-RAMG-02 (version 2) | ecosystem: Environmental > Aquatic > Thermal springs > Hot (42-90C) ...
ATAGAAACCTACCTTGAGAAAACCCCCTTTCTTCCCCTCTTAGATAAAGTGGTCAACTGGGGTCGAAAATACTCCATCTGGCCCGTCACCTTTGGACTGGCTTGATGTGCTCTGGAGATGATGGTTGCCAGTATGGCGACCTGGGACATTGCACGATTTGGGTCAGAGGTCTTTCGACCCTCCCCTCGCCAGGCCGATCTCATGATTGTCGCAGGGACATTAACCAAAAAGATGGCCCCTATGGTCAAGCGCATTTACGAACAAATGCCCGAACCCAAGTGGGTCATTGCCTATGGAGCCTGCGCCTGTTCAGGAGGAATCTTTAAAACTTATAACGTGGTCCAAGGAGTCGATCAAATTCTTCCGGTGGATTTCTATGTTCCTGGATGCCCACCCAAACCTGAAGCCCTCCTTGCCGCCTTGGTGAAACTTCAGAAGAAGATCGAAGGAGAGTCCCTCAAGGATCGAAAGGATGTTCGAAGTAGCTTGGAGATTTAAGGGGTAATCTATGAGCGAACCTCATCTTGCAATCAACAAATTAAAGGAGAAATTTCCAAATTCCATTTTGGAGGTAGAAACCTTTCGGGGTGAAATCACGGCGAAGGTAGCAAAGAAGGATATCTACGAAATCTGCCGGTTTCTCTATTCCGATCCTGAACTTCAGTACCATATGTTAACCGATCTCTGCGGGGTAGATTATTTTCCAGAAACCCCTCGATTCGAAATTGTCTATCTTCTGCACTCCTTTAAATTGAACCATCGATTGAGATTGAAGGTGAGGGTGCAGGAAGGGGAATCGGTTTCAAGTGTAGAATCGATCTGGAAAGCAGCGAACTGGCTGGAAAGGGAGGTCTATGACCTCTTTGGAGTCCCCTTTGAAAACCATCCCGATCTCCGACGAATTCTCCTATGGGACGGTTATGAAGGGCACCCGTTAAGAAAGGACTTTCCGGTAGAAGGACCGGATTTTGATAAACCCTATAAACCAGAGGTCTGAAATGGCAGAGACACGGTGGATGACCATCAATATGGGTCCCCAACATCCTGCAACCCATGGGGTGTTGAGACTCGTGTTGGAATTAGATGGCGAAATCATTGTGAAGGCAATCCCTCATATCGGACACCTTCATCGGGGAGTTGAAAAATTAGCTGAGAACAGAACCTATCACCAGGTCATTCCCCTGACCGATCGTCTGGATTATACCAATGCCATGGGGAATAACCTGGCCTATGTATTAGCGGTGGAGAAGCTCTTAGGGATTGAAGTTCCGAAGCGAGCTCAGTATCTGAGAGTGATGATGGCTGAACTCCAGCGGATTGCGGCACACCTCATCTGGTTAGGGACCCATGTTCTGGATATTGGGGCCACCACCCCCATCTTTTATACCTTTCGAGAAAGAGAAGAGGTTCTGAGGATTTTTGAAGAGGTGGCAGGAGGGAGACTGACCCCTACGTATCTGAGAATCGGTGGAGTGGCAAAGGATCTTCCCGAAGGGATTGAGGAAAAGATCAGGGATTTTGTGAAGACCTTTCCACAGAGAATCAATGAATATGAAACATTGCTGACTCAGAATATTATCTGGTTAAAAAGGACCAAAGAGGTGGGAATCATCTCCAAGGAGGATGCCATTAACTGGGGAGTGACAGGTCCTACTCTTCGGGGCTCGGGTGTGAAATGGGATGTAAGGAAAGCCTTCCCTTATTCCAGTTATGATGAATTTGAATTTGATATTCCGGTGGGTACGGTGGGTGATGTCTATGATCGATACATGGTGCGTCTCCGGGAGATGGAGTGGTCCAACTCCATAGTCAGACAGGCCTTGGATCGATTACCCAAAGGTCCTATTCTTTCGGATGATCCTCGTGTGGTGCTGCCTGACAAAGGGATGGTTCTTACGGATATTGCCTCTCTCATCCGACAGTTTAAGATCGTCTCTGAAGGATTTACTCCTCCAAAAGGGGAAGTCTACGCTTCTGTGGAGGCGGCCAAGGGAGAATTGGGATTCTATATCGTCAGTGATGGGTCTAATCGTCCTTTTCGTTTAAGAATTCGCCCCCCTTCGTTTTTAAATCTGGGGGCATTGCCCAAAATGATCGAAGGAAGTTTAATTGCCGATGTGATTTCAACGATTGGCAGTATCGATATCGTTTTAGGTGAAATCGATCGGTAAAAAATAAAGGAAGAGGTTGGTATGGGAGATATTCTATTCAGCAGTTGGGGCGGATGGGTAGTCGATAATCGGGGAAAACCCGAGGATCAATGGCAAGACGTTCCAAATCTCAATCTCCCCGAAGAATTCGACAAAGAAAAAAAGATCAGAGCCTTTGTGGGTTGGGATGGGATTGCCATTCGAGATCCTCAGGTCAATATGGTCGACCTTATCCGTTCCTATATAGAAGCCGTCCAGAAAGAATCCTGTGGGAAATGTACTCCCTGCCGAGTAGGAACGAGGGTCCTCTCTTCGGTGCTTAACCGAATTTCTGATGGGGAAGGGAGAGAAGAGGATTTAGGCCAGTTAAGAGGATTGGCTGAGATCATCTCCAGGAGCTCGAAATGCAATCTGGGACAGACCGGGCCCAAGCCACTCCTTCATGCCTTGGAGCATTTTGAAAACCAATTTCTGGAGGCGATCCGATCGAAGAAGAAGATTCCTCGAGAAGAGTATAAGATCAAGGTCACGGCCCCCTGTGAGAGTGCCTGTCCCTCTCATCTTCCCATTCACCAGTACATTGAGTTGATCAAAGAAGGGAGATTTTTGGAATCCTTGGCTGCCATTCGGGAGGCCACCTGCCTTCCAGGAGTCCTGGGAAGGGTCTGTATCCGACCCTGTGAGGACAACTGTCGACGGCAGAATGTAGATGAGTGTGTGTCCATTAAATGGCTGAAACGATTTGTAGCAGACTATGAGATTGAAAAACGAAGGAGACCCTTCATCAAGAAGGAGCCCCCCAAACCCGAAAAGGTGGCCATCATTGGAGCAGGGCCCGCAGGACTCTCCTGTGCCTATTATCTGGCTATCAAAGGCTATTCCGTAACGATCTTTGAGAGATTAGGAGAGCCCGGAGGGATGGCTGCTGTGGGAATTCCGGACTATCGGCTTCCAAGAGAGATCTTGAGAAGGGAAGTCAAGATTATCGAAGATCTGGGCGTGGAGATTAAATATCATACCCAGGTGGGAAAAGATATTACCCTCTCTCAAATCTTTGAACAGGGATATAAGGCTCTCTTCATCGCCGTAGGAGCTCAAACCAATACCCCCATGGGAGTGGAGGGAGAGGATAAAGGATACAAGGGATTTATTCCGGGTGTTTTCTATCTCTTAGAGATCAATTTAGGGAGAGATCCCTATCCGGAGGGAAAGAAGGTAGTAGTCGTGGGTGGAGGGAATGTGGCCATTGACTGTGTGAGATCCTCCTTCAGGATCGGCAAACAGGATGTGAATCTGGTCTATCGACGGACAAAGAAAGAGATGCCTGCCGATCGGGTGGAGATTCACGATGCGGAAGAGGAGGGGGTGAAATTCCACTTCCTCTGCAATCCTGTCAGGATCATAGCCAAGGACAATAAGGTGGTTGGTGTAGAGTGTATCCGGATGGAGTTAGGGGAACCGGATGAAAGTGGAAGGCGAAGGCCGGTTCCGATTAAAGGGTCTGAATTCTTCATCGAAACCGATATCCTCATTCCTGCGATTGGTCAGGCCATCGACCTCTCCTTCCTTGAAGAGAAGGATGGGATCAAAACGACCAGACGATCTACGATCGCGGTGGATGAAAAAACATTTATGACCAGTCGTCCAGGCATTTTTTCAGCCGGGGATTGTGTGACCGGACCGGATGTATTGGTCCGGGCGGCAGGTCATGGAAAGCGGGCCGCCGAAAAGATTGATCTCTTCTTGAGAGGATTGGAAGTGAAGGAGTCTGAGGAGGAGCGTCTGGAAGCCTTGGTGGAGAAAATCAAAGTCTATAACAAGGATGAAAAGATCGGCTTGCCAGGAGGGCAGAAGAGGGCCACCCTTCCTATGCTTCCTCCCGAGACAAGAAAGTGGGTCTTTGACGAGGTCGAGGCAGGATTCACCATTCCTGTTGCCCAGAAGGAGGCGGAGCGGTGTCTCCGCTGCGTAAGGGTGGGGCTATTCGCCGTATAAATTTTCAATCCTTATTTATTCTCGGTGGAGTTGGATAGGATGTTAAAGCTGACGATTGATGGGAAGGAGATAAAAGCAAGGCCAGACCAGACGATTCTGGAAGTAGCAAAAGAGAACGGGATTTACATTCCATCTCTTTGTTACCATCCCAAACTCGGTTTGATCAAATCCTGTCGGATCTGTCTCGTGGATGTGGACGGTTATGACATGCCGGTTGCCTCCTGTGCCACTCCTGTTCTCGATGGAATGGTCATCCACACGAAGACCGAACGGGTAGAAAAGATGAGGCTGGAGGCCTTGAAGTTATTGCTTGTCAATCATCCCCTCGACTGTCCGATCTGCGATGCGGGAGGGGAATGCATGCTTCAAAATCGGGTCTATGACTTTGGCATCGAGAGGAATATATATCCCCCCGAGAAAGTAGAGAGACCCCCAGCCGATTATGGAACCCCTTTGATTCGGAAATGGCCTGATCGATGTGTCATGTGTCTCAGGTGTGTCCAGGCCTGTATCGATGTTCCTGGAGCAGATGTCTTAGAGGTCGCTGAACATGGGTTTGCTTCCTATATCCAGGCCGCCCGGAAAGAGAACTGCATCTCCTGTGGGGAGTGTCTTCACGTATGTCCTGTGGGTGCATTGACGGAGAATCTGAGCAAAATAAAAGGGAGAAAGTGGCAACTCGAAAGGGTTCAGACCACCTGTACCTTCTGTGGATGTGGGTGCCAATTAGAACTCAACACCCTTCGAAAACAGAGGGTAGTGAAAGTGACCACCAAAGGAGAGGCCGGGGTCAATCAGGGAAGCCTCTGTGTTCGAGGGAGATTTGGTTACGATTTCATTCATCACCCGGAGAGGCTTCAAAAACCTCTGGTGAAGAGATCCGGTGCCTTTGTGGAGACCTCCTGGGAAGAGGCCTTAGACTTGATCGCAACCAAACTGAAAGAGATGAAGGAGAAATACGGTCCCCAAAGCATTGGAGGGATCTCTTCCTCCAGGGCCACCAATGAGGAGATTTATCTTTTTCAGAAGTGGATGAGGGCCTGCATAGGGACGAACCATGTCGACAACGGGGTCCGTCTCTCCAGCGGCCCTGCTCTCTACGGGATGATGGAGGGTCTCGGACATGGAGCGATGACCCATTCGTTTGAAGAGGTGAAGAAGGCGGATCTCCTTCTCATCATTGGGACCGATGTCTATGATGATCATCTCATCTTCAGTAACCAGATGAGAAAAGCGATTCGATTCAACGGAGCCAAAGTCGTCTTGATCGACCCTCGAAGAAATCAATGGGAAAAATGGGCAAACCTCTGGTTGAGGCCTATCCCTGGGTCCGATCTCGTTTTAATCAACGGATTGATTCATCTTTTGATAAAAGAGGGAGTCCTTTCAAAAGACTATATCGAATCCAAAACCGAGGGTTTTGAGGAGCTCCGATCTTCCGTTGGGAGGTTTACCCCCGAAACCGTCAAGGAGGCCACGGGGATTCATCCCGAAGAGCTTAACAGGTTAGTTCGTCTTTATAAGGATGCCAAACGGAGGGCGATTATCTTTGGTTCTGGAGTGATCCAGCATCTAAATGGTCTGGAGACCGTTCGGGCCCTCTGTAATCTTGCTCTCTTAACCGGTGAAGTGGAACAGGAAGGGGGAGGCCTCTATCCCATGCTTGCCCAGAGCAACGCTCAAGGAGCGATGGATATGGGCGGTCTTACGGAGTTTCTTCCCGGTTATGTGAGAGTCGAGGATTCAAGGGGACGAAGACTTTACGAAGGGGCATGGGAGAAGGAGATTCTGCCTCAGCCTGGATTAACCTATCTGGAACTCTTTGACCAGATCCCGGAGGGAAAGCTAAAGGCCCTATATGTCTTCGGAGAGGACCCATTGATCACTCTTCCCAATCTGGAACGACTCCGGATAGGGCTCCATCGATTAGAGTTTTTAGTGGTTCAAGATCTTTTCATGACCCATATTGGAAACTATGCCCATGTGATTCTTCCAGGGACAAGTTTTGCAGAGAAAGAAGGAACCTTCACCAGTATGGAACGGAGGGTCCAGAGAGTAAGACAGGCCATTTCTCCCGTAGGGGAGTCCAAACCGGAGTGGGAGGTCTTTTGTGAACTCTCAAGGCGGATGGGTTATCCAATGAATTATAGAAGCCCATCCGATATTATGGAGGAAATTTCCTCTGTGGTTCCTCTCTATGCGAATCTCCATTATTCCAAGCTGGAGCAGGGAGGCATTCAATGGCCTTGCGAGCAAGGGAAGAAAAAGAGGTTCATTCCGGCTGAACCAAGAGAACCTATTGAAACCCCAAATGAACTATTTCCTCTCTGGATCATTCCGAGGGGGTTTCATTATCATTACGGTGTGGGAACGAGCGCCCCAAGAGCGGCGGGATTGGCAAAAGTCTTTAAAGAGACAAGGATCGAGATTCATCCAGAAGATGCCTCCAAGTTAAAGCTGGTGGAAGGAGACCCGGTGAGGGTGATTTCACCCAGAGGTGAGGTCGAAACGATCTGTCACATTACGGAGGATCTTCCGAAAGGGGTAGCTTACTTTGCCATCTCTTTCTTTCCCGTTTTTATCAATACTCTACTCACCTCTGCTTATGACTCCAAAGTGCCAATCCCCATTTATAAGGCTTTCATCGGGAGGATCGAGAAGCGTTAAAGTAAACCGACGTTTTTGAGGGGAGAGAAGGAATGCAACTTTTGTATCTTCTCATCGAAATGGTCGTAAAATGTGTCGTCGTCTTCGCCTGTCTGATGATCTGCGTGGCCTATCTGACCTGGCTGGAAAGAAAGGTTTTAGGTCATATTCAGATTCGTTATGGCCCGAATCGATGCGGTCCTTACGGACTCCTTCAACCCTTCTCCGACGCCATCAAAGCCTTCTTTAAGGAGGATCTTATCCCTGGCCGGGCCGATAAACCTGTCTTTGTCCTTGCCCCTATGATCTCCATCATTACGGCGATCAGTCTTTTTGCCGTCATTCCCTTCGGAAACGAGTTCACCATTCCAGGGACGGATTGGGTGGTGAAGCTGCGAATCGCCGATGTGGATGTGGGGCTTCTCTATGTCTTTGCCTTGGCTTCCCTTGGAGAGTTTGGAATCATCTTAGGGGGATGGGCTTCAGGCAACAAATACGGGTTGACCGGATCCCTTCGGGCCGCAGCCCAGATGATCAGCTACGAGGTGGCTCTCGGGCTTTCGATCCTCGGTATTATCATTCTCTCTCAGACTTTGAGACTTACTGAGATCGTCCATCAACAGGCTGGAGGGTTCTGGAATTGGAATGTATGGTATCAGCCTATGGCTTTTATCCTTTATCTGATCTGTGGGTTAGCCGAGATCAATCGAACCCCTTTCGATATGCCTGAGGCCGAATCAGAACTGGCCTGTGGATTTAATATTGAATACAGTAGTATGAAATTTGCCCTCTTCTTTATGGCCGAGTATGCCCATATGGTCACCATGGGAGCCCTGGCGGTGACCCTCTTCTGGGGTGGATGGCAACCCCCATTGCCGTTCCTCAGTTTTATTCCAGGGGTCATCTGGTTCAGTGCAAAACTTTTTATCCTCCTCTTCTTCTTCATCTGGCAGAGGGGAACTTTTCCAAGGCTTCGTTATGATCAAATCATGAAATTTGGCTGGAAGGTGATGGTACCGCTTGCCCTGGTCAATCTCCTGATTACCGGGTTGGTGGTTTCATTGAAAGGATAAAGGGGTAGAAAAAATGATCATTCCATTATTAAAAGGTCTTGGGCTAACCTTAAGTCGGTTTTTCTCTAAACCGATTACTTATCAATATCCTGAAGAGAAGATGCCTCCGGCAAAGCGCTGGAGAGGGATCCAATACTTCGAGAAGAATGAACAGGGCAGGATGAAATGCGTGGCCTGCGGGCTCTGTATGGCTGTCTGCCCCTCTCAGTGTATCTACATCGAGACAGGAGAAGATGAGCAATTCGGAAGATATCCAATTAAATATGAACTGGATGTCTCCAGGTGTATCTTTTGTGGTTTTTGTGAAGAGGCCTGTCCGGTCAAGGCCATCTTCTTAGGGAAGAATTACGAATGGGTCGAAAATGATCGAAGAGTCTACTTGATGAATACGGAAAAGCTTCTCGAAGAGAAAAAGAATAACCCCTGATACAGAGTGGGATGGAGAAGAGTCAAAGGTGAACCTCAAGGCTTGAGCCTTGAAGCAAAGAAGTCAATAGGAGCAGATCGATGATGGATACGGTCGGGACAATCCTTCAATGGTTGATTTTTTTAGGGATGGCTTTCACGTCCATCCTTGCCTCCGTGCTTTTAATTACCAGAAAGAATCCCATCCATAGTGCCCTTTTTCTCGTCCTGAATTTTCTCTGCGTGGCGGTCATCTATTTACTCCTTTATAGTCAATTCATTGCGATCATTCAGGTCCTCGTTTATGCTGGAGCCATTGTGATGCTCATCGTCTTTGTCATTATGCTTCTGGATCTTGAAGAAGAACTTCGATCCAGACTCAAGCTCTTTTATTCGAAGGTCATTGGAAGTGCCCTGGCCGTTCTCTTTCTCTTCGGACTCATCTACGGGTTGGTGGCCACTTCCCCAACCGGGAAAACCGGTGGCTATACTGCAGAGAAGATGAGTGCTAATGTAAAGGCCGTAGGGGAGGCCCTCTTTACTCAGTATCTCTTCCCCTTTGAGGTCGTATCGATCCTGTTGGTGGTAGCCATCATTGGTGCCGTCATCTTGAGTAAAAAGAAACTCTCTTGAGAGGGATTAGAGAAGGAGTGAAACCATGACCATACCCCCTGTTCCTCCGGCATTCTATTTAGTATTAAGCGGGATCCTTTTCACCATCGGGGTGATTGGGGCCCTCACCCGAAGGAATGCCATTGTGGTATTTATGTGCATCGAGTTGATGCTCAATTCGGTCAATCTCTCATTCATCACCTTTTCCCGATTTCTTCAATCGATCGAAGGGGTCCTCTTTGCCTTTTTTGTCATCGCCGTAGCCGCGGCGGAGGCTTCCGTGGGATTGGCCATTTTTGTGATGCTTTATCGTTCGAGAGAAACGATCAATGTGGATGAAGTGAATTTACTGAAGTGGTAACCCCCTTCCTCCCTGGGGGAAGGATAGGTTAGGGTAAAAGGAGTCATCTATGCTTGATCATGTGTGGTTAGTTCCTCTCTTTCCGGCAATCGGATTCATCCTGAACGGTCTTTTTGGAAGACCTCTGGGAAAGAAGGCCGTCAGCTGGATAGGACCTTCTGCGATTGGCCTTGCCTTTTTTACCTCCATTCTCATCTTTTTTGAACTCCTGAAAAGGCCCCCTTCTGAACGCCTCTTCGAAAAAATCATCTTCGATTGGGTCGTTTCAGGATCTTTCCATACGGTCATTGGCTATCAGATCGATCCTCTCTCCATTTTGATGGCCCTGGTCGTCACAGGAGTTAGCTTCTTCATCCATATCTACTCGGTTGGCTATATGCATGATGACCCGGGATATATTCGTTACTTTGCCTATCTCAACCTCTTTGTCTTCATGATGCTCAACCTGGTCCTGGCCAATAACTTCTTACTCATGTTTGTTGGATGGGAAGGAGTGGGCCTCTGTTCCTACCTTTTGATCGGTTTCTGGTTTGAGAAGGATTCGGCCTCCAATGCCGGAAAGAAGGCCTTTGTCGTGAATCGAGTGGGGGATTTTGGTTTTCTCCTGGGAATGTTTCTTCTCTTTACAAGTTTAGGGAAGCACGGGATCTGGACCCTTGATTTCACCGAGGTCTTTGCCAATGCGAATAAGTTGGACCCAGCGACCGTCACCGCCATTACGATCCTCCTTTTTATCGGTGCCTGTGGGAAATCAGCTCAGATTCCCCTCTATGTCTGGCTTCCCGACGCAATGGAAGGTCCAACCCCTGTGAGCTCCCTCATCCATGCGGCGACCATGGTGACGGCAGGGGTTTACATGGTTGCCCGATGCAACGTCCTCTATAGTATGGCCCCTCTATCGATGGCCATTGTAGCCACGATCGGGGTGGCCACTGCCATCTTTACTGCCTCTATCGGATTCTGTCAGAACGATATCAAAAAAGTCCTCGCTTATTCTACCATCAGCCAATTGGGTTATATGTTTTTAGGCGTGGGAGTAGGGGCTTATAGTGCAGGAATCTTTCACCTCATGACTCATGCCTTCTTCAAAGGGCTCCTCTTCTTAGGGGCAGGAAGTGTCATGCATGCCCTGAGCGGGGAATTGGATATGAGAAAGATGGGGGCTCTAAGAAAGAAGATTCCTATTACCTTCTGGACCTTCTTCATTGCCACCCTTGCGATTGCAGGGATCCCAGGTTTGTCGGGATTCTTTAGCAAGGATGAAATCCTCTGGCAGGCCTTCTCAAGCTCCCATGGCCATTTCCTGCTCTGGCTCGTTGCAGCCGTAGCGGCCGGGATGACCGCTTTCTATATGTTTCGGGCCCTCTTCTTAACCTTCTTCGGAGAATCGAGGGTCGATCCCCATGTGGCTCACCATATCCATGAATCTCCGAGAATCATGACCATTCCTCTGATCATTCTGGCTGTCCTCTCTGTGATTGGAGGCTATGTGGGAGTGCCTCATGTCCTGGGCGGTGCCAATCATATCCATGAATTTCTTGCCCCTGTGGTGGGAGGCGGCGAAGCGGCAAAGGGTCATGCCGCAGTCTCGCTGATGGCTCAGGCATGGGCCTCGGGAGGAGAGAGTTTGGGTCATTCTGCAGCACTGGAACTCCTCATGATGGTCATTTCGGTGATCATTGCCCTCATTGGAATTGGCATGGCCTATCTTTTCTATATTAAGAATCCAGCCCTCCCCAAACTCATGGCTGAGAGATGGAAGGGATTATATACATTGGTCGCCAATAAATACTATGTCGATGAGATGTATCAGGTTCTTTTTGTGAATTCCATTAAGAAATTAGGAGTGGGACTCTGGAAGGGGTTCGATGACTTTGTCATCGATGGAACGGTCAATGGAATTGCCATTCTCATTGGTTGGATCTCAGGGGTCATGAGAAGGGTCCAGACCGGACTGGTTCAGAATTATGCGTTTTCAATGGTTGTGGGCGGGTTGATCCTTATTATCTATTATATTGTTCGTGTCCTCTTCTATTGAAAGATGGGAATTTTAACTACCCTGGTCTTGAATTTGAATCATTCGATATTTGAATTTATTTCGAATCGAGTAAATTTAAAAAAGGAGTTTGTTTCATGACGATCTTTGGAATTCCGATCCTTTCCTTATTGGTCTTCTTTCCATTGCTGGGAGCAGGGGTTCTCCTTTTTATTAAACGGGAGGAGACCCTGAGGTGGGTCGCCCTGATTTTCGCTCTCCTTGAGTTTCTCTTCTCGTTGCCCCTCTTTTTTAAATTTGATACCACGACCGCAGCGATGCAGTTTGTGGAGGATTGGTGGTGGATCGAATCCTACGGGATCAGCTACAAATTAGGAATCGACGGAATCAGCCTCCTCCTTGTCCTTTTAACCACATTCCTTACCGTCCTCTGTATCCTCTGTTCCTGGACGGCCATTACCTTCCGTGTCAAAGAATATATGATCTCCTTCCTCTTTTTGGAGACCGGGATGGTAGGGGCCCTGGTGGCGCTCGATCTCATCCTCTTCTATGTCTTCTGGGAAGTGATGCTGATCCCCATGTATCTCCTCATAGGAGTGTGGGGAGATCCAAAACGGAGGATCTATGCAGCCATTAAGTTCTTCCTCTTTACGATGGCTGGAAGCGTATTGATGTTGGTGGCCATTCTGGCACTCTACTTCCTCCATCAGAAGGCCACGGGAAAAGCGACCTTCGACGTCCTTGAACTCTATCAATTTGGACTCCCGATAGGAACTCAATATTGGCTTTTTGCTGCCTTTGCCCTGGCCTTTGCCATTAAGGTTCCCATGTTTCCATTCCATACGTGGTTGCCGGATGCCCATACGGAGGCCCCTACAGCCGGAAGTGTCATCCTTGCTGGAGTCCTCCTCAAGATGGGGACTTATGGATTTTTACGGTTTGCCATTCCCCTTTTTCCAAATGCCGCTTACGAACTGATGCCTCTCCTCTCTGTGCTGGCTCTGATTGGAATCATTTACGGGGCTCTGGTCTCGATGGTTCAGCCCGACCTTAAGCGGCTGGTGGCCTTCTCAAGCGTGAGCCATTTAGGATATGTCATGCTTGGGATGTTTGCCTTCAATACCCAAGGGGTCCAGGGATCCATTTATCAGATGCTCAACCATGGAATCAGTACAGGCTCCCTCTTTTTGATTGTCGGGATGATTTATGAGCGACGTCATACTCGAATGATTGCTGAATTTGGAGGGCTCTCCAAGGTCATGCCCATCTATGCCACTTTCTTTATGATCATGACGTTGTCTTCTATCGGGCTTCCCAGCACCAATGGTTTCGTAGGAGAGTTTCTGATCCTTTTGGGGGCTTTCCGGTCGAACACCGTCTATGGAGTGTTAGGGGCTACCGGCGTGATCCTCGGAGCTGCCTATATGCTCTGGATGTTCCAGCGAGTCATGTTTGGGAAGATCACCAATCCAAAGAATGAGGGACTCAAGGATCTCAATGCCAGGGAGATCATCACCCTCGTGCCCATGGTCATCTTGATCTTCCTGATGGGCATCTATCCCAAACTCTTCTTCAGCAAGATGGATGCCTCGGTGGAAAAGTTTTTAAATGATTTCAAGGGAAGGGTGGAGATGAAAACCGATCTTCCTTCACCCAAACTCCTGGCAGAAATTAAAAAATAACATTCGAAGAACGAAATCCGAAGAGGTTCTAATCCTCTGTTTTGGGTTTCGATATTCGGATTTCGAGTTTTTCAATGGGAGGCTTTTGAATGAAACTACCCGAGATCAATCTTTATCTGATTGCCCCTGAGATCATTCTTACTACCTTTGGCTTTCTGGTCCTCTTGGTGGATGTCTTTTCACCCAAGACCGAAAGGAAAGGATACCTTGGAATTCTGAGTTTAATCGGGATCGTCATGGCCTTCTTCTATACCCTTCCATTAATGGGCACAGGCAAGAGCGGATTTGAAGGGATGTTCGTAGCAGATGGATTTTCCCTCTTTCTCAAGATCACCTTCTTGATCATTGCGTTTATCACTCTCTTGATGTCGATCGGATATGCTGAACGAGAGGGAATTGCCTTTGGGGAGTATTATGCCCTCATTCTTTTCTCCACTCTAGGGATGAGCCTGATGGCTTCGGGGACCCATCTCATCGTTATCTTTTTAGGGCTGGAGACCATGTCCATTGCCATTTACGTTCTGGCGGGAATGTTGCGGGAGGATCGAAGGTCGGTGGAGTCGGCCTTTAAATATTTTCTTTTGGGAGCCTTTGCAACCGGGTTTCTTCTCTATGGGATAGCCCTTCTTTATGGAGCCACCGGCTCTCTCTATCTTAAGGAGATTTCGGAATACATTGCTTCCAAGAACCTTCTTAGAAATCCCATGTTGATGATCAGTCTCGTTTTTCTCACCATTGGGTTTGGATTTAAAATTGCCTCGGTCCCCTTCCATATGTGGACCCCGGATGTCTATGAGGGAGCCCCCACCTCGATCACGGCTTTCATGGCAACCGGTGTAAAGGCTGCTGGTTTTGCTGCCTTCGTCAGGGTCTTCTTTACTGCCCTTCCTCAGTTTCGACCTGATTGGACTTCCATCATGTGGCTTCTCTCGGTCGCCACGATGACGGTAGGAAACATCGTAGCGATCTCACAAACCAATATCAAGAGGATGCTGGCCTACTCGAGTATTGCCCATGCAGGCTACATCCTGGTTGCTTTTGTTGCAGGCAACGATATAGGGATTTCTGGTATCCTTTTCTATTTAATGGCCTATGCCTTTATGAATCTCGGGGCCTTCACCTGTGTCATTCTGTTGGGAAAGAAAGGAGAAGAGAATACCCTCATTACCGATTATTCAGGGATTGGATTTAAGTATCCATTGCTCGCCGCCTCCATGACGGTCTTTCTCCTTTCCATGGCTGGGATTCCTCCTCTCGGTGGGTTTATGGCCAAATTTTATGTCTTCAGTGCAGCGGTCAAAGAGAAATTTTACTGGCTGGCTATATTAGGAGTGCTCAACAGCGCGGTTTCTGTCTACTATTATCTCAGGGTTACGGTGCTAATGTACTTTAGGGAACCCCAGAGGGAGATCACAGGACTTCAATTTTCTCCAGCCTCCATTCTCGCTCTTATTTTTGCCTTGATCGGCACCTTTTACATGGGCCTTTTCCCTTCAAATGTCCTCTCCTTTGCCCAACGGTCCATTGCAGGATGGATGTAACGTTCAAATTCACTTTTCTATTCCTCTCAGACAGCTTTTAAAAACTCTCTCTTTCTTTTCCATGGGATTCTTTTAATTGGAATATTTGACACATTCATAGATATGGATTATTTTGGTTATAGTTGGAGTTGCCTTGAAAATGATTTTTACCCTTCACCCTCTTAAGCAATGAGAACAGGGGTCGCCTATCTTCCTCTTCATAGTGGAAAGGCTCCTTCCTGGCTTTTTCAGCGAATGAAAAAGCTCGCCAGAGAGATTACCCTTTTGATCGTCGATCTATATGGAGCGGAGGAGATGCTCCGAAGACTTTCCGATCCTTTCTGGTTTCAGGCCTTTGGCTGTGTCCTGGGTTTCGACTGGCATTCGAGCGGAGTGACCACAACGGTCTGTGGGGCACTCAAAGAAGGGTTAAAAGGGATAGAGAAGGAGATAGGTCTCTATGTTGCAGGGGGAAAAGGAAAGGTTTCTCGAAGGACCCCCATCGAGATTGAAACGATTTGTGATCAGGAGTCCATCAATGGGATTCCTCTTATCTATGCCAGCAGGATGTCAGCCAAGGTGGACAGTGCTGCGATTCAGGATGGATATCAGATCTATCATCATACCTTTCTTTTTACACGCAGGGGCCGATGGGCGGTCATCCAGCAGGGGATGAATGAGATCAATCGCTTTGCCAGGAGATACCATTGGCTGGGTGAGGGGGTGAAGGATTTCGTATGCGAGCCCCACTGGGCGGTCTGTTGTGATGAGAGAAGAGAAGGACTCAATCTGGTTGCCTTAGAGAGCGCTATGTCTCGATCAGCGATCGAGGCCCTCGCCATGGAGAAACCCGAGTTTCTCATTCAAGAAGGGAAGAAGGCCATTGAGCTTCATCTTTCAAAAGAACACTCTATCCCAATGGAAGAGATCCAGCTGGAACGGCTTGAGAAAAAGTTCATTCATATCTATGAACATTCGCCAAAGAACTTTGAAGAGCTCCTCGGTCTCGAAGGGATTGGCCCTCAAACCCTTCGAGCCTTAAGTCTTATCGCTGAGTTGGTCCACGGAGCCAAGCCCAGTTTTAAAGATCCTACCCGATACAGTTTTGCTCACGGCGGAAAGGATGGCCATCCTTATCCTGTAGACCGAAAGGTTTATGATCAGAGTATTGAGATTCTGAAACAGGCGATTGAAAAATCCCGATTAGGGGAGCGGGATAAGATCGAAGCTCTTTTGAGAATGAGAGATTTCATGGGATGAATGGTCTTTGCCAAGATCGGGAGGGAGAATGAAAAAGACGAATGCCGCAAGGCTACTGGATCAACTTCATATCCCTTACCAGCTTGTGGAATACGAGGTCGACGAATCGGATCTCAGTGCAGAGAGGGTAGCCGAGAAAGTTCGTCTTCCACTGAACCAGGTCTTTAAGACCCTGGTCGCCCGAGGGGATAAAACCGGTGTCTTTTTGGCCTGTATTCCTGGAGATGCCGAACTGGATTTAAAGGCGATGGCCAAAGTGAGCGGGAACAAGAAAGTGGATCTCGTTCCTCTGAAGGAGGTGCTTCCTCTGACCGGCTATATTCGGGGAGGGGTCTCTCCCATTGGAACGAAAAAATCCTATCCGGTTTATTTGGACTCTTCTGCCTTCCAATTTCCTTTCATTTCCATTAGCGCAGGGGCCCGGGGATATCAATTTTTTATCTTCCCCGATGATCTTCAAAAAGCCGTTAAGGCTACAGCTTGTGAGATTGCCCGAAAAGGCTCATAATGGAACCCATCCTTGCGTATTTTCTTGAAAAAAGGGCAATATCGTGTTAGTTTGGGTTCAAGATGATCCAGATGTTTCGTGTCTCGAAAACCTATCCAAACAAGATTACTGCCCTTACCAATATCAATTTAGAAATCCCTCCGGGTGATTTTGTATTTTTATCAGGTCCCAGTGGTTCAGGAAAAAGTACCCTTCTTAAAATTCTTTTTGGAATCGAAAAACCTACAAGCGGAGAGGTCATTATTCATGGGATGCGAATCACCCATCCTCGTTTTAAGAAGATCTATCAACTGAGGAGGATGATCGGCTTCATCTCCCCGGATTTTCGACTCCTTCGGGATCGAACCGTTTGGGAAAATGTGGCCCTGGCTCTTGAGGTCGTGGGCTGCCCTCCACAGGAGATTAAGAAAAAAGTTGGAGAAATCTTAAGCAGGGTAGGGCTTCAGGAACGAGGGAGAGATTCGATCCTTTCTCTCTCCGCTGGAGAGCAGCAACGGGTGATCATCGCAAGGGCTTTAGTGAATCAACCCCTTCTGATCTTGGCCGATGAGCCCACAGGAGTTCTGGATGCCCGGATGAAAGAAGAGGTGATGGGTTTATTATTGGATTTCCATCAGAATGGGACGACGATCCTTCTGGCTACCCAGGACAGGGACCTTATACAGAAATTCCCTTATCAGGTGATTCCCCTCCAAGAGGGGCGAAGAATGGATGAAAAGATTGAAGAAGGGGTCAAGGAAGAGGGATGATCAACCTTTTTCGCTACACTCTTTTTCGTGCCTTTCGAAACATGAAGGGAAACCTCTTTCCCAATCTGACCGCCATTGGAATTATCGGGATCTCCCTGCTTCTGGTCTCCATGTTCTCATTAATCGCTTTAAATTTTTCCTACTTCCTCAAACGCTGGGAGGAGAAGATTGGTTTGATTGCTTATTTAAAGAGAGAGACTCCCGTCAACGAAGTAGAGGCGATATTGAACAGGATTCGAGAGCTTCCAGGGGTAGAATCGGTCAAGTATGTGTCTCCATTCGATGCCATGACATTTCTGGAAGATCGATTGGGAGAACAACGAAGCGTTCTCGATGGGATCCAGCCCAAAGTCCTCCCTCCCTCTGTCGAGATTGATTTAAAGCGAGAGTATCGAACTTCTCCTCAAATGAAAGAATTGATTTCAAAGATGAAAAAGATTCCTCAAATTGAAGAGGTCCAGTATGGTCAGGAATGGGTAGAGACGTTTTCCGGACTGAACCATTTCATGCACCTCACCCAGTGGATTTTGGGAGGGTTGCTGTTCGCTGCAATGATCTTCATTATTTCTAATACCCTCCAGTTGACCATCTCCTCAAGGAAGGACGAGATTGAAGTCATGAAGATGATGGGGGCAAGTCCGGCCTTTATTCGGATTCCCTTCTATATAGAAGGGTTGATTCAAGGCCTGTTAGGAGCCGCAGTGGCTGTCCTTCTTCTTTACCTTCTTTATGAGATTCTTCTCCGAAGGCTCACCCCTTTATTAAAAGGGTGGATGTCAGCCGTTCCCGTCCTCTTTTTTTCGTGGGAGACTATTGTGACGATTTTAGCTGGAGGGATGGTGCTGGGTCTTTTTGGGAGTTTTATTGCTTCCATGAGATTCTTGAGATAAAATGGTAAAAAGGATGAGGGGTTGGAAAAGCTTCCTCTGGATCGGGATTCTTGTAGGAAGTATGCTCTATGTGGGATCCCCTCCTTCCTGGGCCACTCAGAAAGAGAGGATCGAGAAGGAGATTAACCAGAAGAAGAAGGATCTCAAGGATATCCGGAAGGAGATTTCCGAGACCCGAGAGAAGGAGAGACAGATTCGGGGGAAAGAGACCTCCATTCTGGGAACCCTCCAACGTATTGAAACAGAACTTTATCAGAAAGAAAAAGAAGTAAAACAGATGGAAGCTCAGTTGAGTCAGACCAAAGGGAGGATTCTTCAAACCCAGAAGCAGATCTACCTGCTCAGTGGGGAGATGGAGAGAACCAAAGAAGAACTCTTCTCCAGACTAAGGGCGATCTACCGAATGGGACGGACTCCCCCTCAACTCTTCCTCTTAAATGCCCAATCTTATCTTGACCTGCTGAAGATGGACAAGTATCTCAGGGTAGTGGTCGAGACAGATTCTCGCCTTCTCGAGACTTATCGATCTCAATTAGCCCTCAAAGAAAATTATCAAAAAAAGTTAGAAGAGGATCGGGGGCAGTTAGAACGAAATCTCTCCGAAGTAGAAAAGAGACGAGAAGAGATTCGCGAGATTCGAGAAGAGAAGAAGGCCTTACTGAAATCCATTCAGAACCAAAAGGTGGTCTATCAGAAGTTAATTTCTGAGTTGGAGGAGAGGGCCAGAGCCCTTCAAAGTCTTATCCAGAAACTGGAGCAGGAGAAAAGTATCGTCGCCTATGGAAAATCCAAACCCCTGACGTTCAAAGGAAAACTTGACCCCCCGGTTTATGGGAAGGTGATCAGCCTCTTCAAAGAGAAGGGGCAGAATGGAATTGAGATTCAGGCCCCTATGGGATCGGAAGTTCGAGCTATCCTTCCCGGAAAAGTGCTTTTCGCAGACTGGTTTAAAGGCTTCGGGAATCTGATGATTATTGACCATGGAGAAGGAATGTTTACGGTGTCTGGTTATTTGTCCCAGTTGATGAAGAAAGCCGGGGAGACAGTGGAAAAAGGCGAGGTGATTGCTATGGTGGGCAGTGGGGGATCTTTGAAGGGATCCTGCCTCTATTTTGAAATTCGTCATCGAGGGAAACCTCAAGACCCAATGGATTGGATCTCCTCTTCAGAGAAGAGGGTCTCTCTTCCGGAGGGGAGTGAAGCAAAAAGGAATGAATGATGAAGGAGGAATCTATGTATCCATCAGGTGGAGTAAAACATCTAAAATGGGCTTTCCTTTTTATCCTTGTATTCATGTTAGGTGTGATCATCGGGCTTGGCCGTCTTCATCGAGTCTCCGCTCTTTCCAATACCACCTATGAAGAGCTTAAAGTTTTTACCGACGTCCTTGGGCTTTTACAAAAAGAATATGTGGAGGAAACCAAGTCGAAAGACCTGATCTACGGGGCCATCAAAGGGATGGTCGAGACGTTGGATCCCCATTCAGCTTTTCTTCCTCCCAATCTTTATAAAGAGATGCAGGAAGAGACCAGGGGAAGATTTGAGGGGATAGGAATTGAGATTACCCTTAAGGAAGGGATTCTTACGGTCGTCTCCCCTATTGAAAATACCCCTGCCTATAAAGCAGGAATCCAGGCAGGAGATCAGATCCTCAAGATTGAAGGAGAGTCGACAAAGAACCTCACCCTGATCGAGTGTGTGAAAAGACTAAGGGGACCCAAGGGAAGTAAAGTCACCATCACGATCATGAGAGAGGGTTTTCCTAAGCCCCGGGAGATCACGCTGATTCGAGATGTGATTCCCATTCGAAGCGTTCGATACGAAATTTTAGATAAGAATTATGGATATATTCGAATTTCACAGTTCCAGGAAAAGACGAGTAACGAGTTTGATAAGGCGATTAAGGAATTGGAAGCCGCTTCGCAGGGTGGACTAAAAGGACTGATTCTTGATCTACGAAACAATCCAGGAGGGCTTCTGGACCAAGCTGTAAAAATAGCGGATCGATTTATCGAATCAGGGCTCATTGTTTCTGTCGAAGGGAGAAAAGAAGAGTCGAAAATGAAATTCAATGCCCAACGTCAGGAGGATGACCTCACGAAGTATCCTCTTGTTGTTCTGGTCAATGGAGGAAGTGCCAGTGGTGCCGAGATCGTTGCGGGAGCGATTCAGGATCACGGCCGAGGCATCCTTCTTGGAACTCAGACCTTCGGGAAAGGCTCCGTCCAGACCATCTTTTCTTTAAAGGATGGTTCGGGGCTTCGTCTGACCACGGCCCGATATTACACTCCCAGCGGACGATCGATTCAAGCGAAAGGGATTGTGCCAGACATTATCGTAAAACCTACACTTCCTGAAGAAGAGAAGATCATTCCTCCCAAGACCATCACAGAAAAGGACCTTGAGAGACATTTAGAAGATAAAGAGAAGGAGAAAGAGAAACCAAAGAAGGAAGAAGTAAGAGAGAAGAAACCTGTAGATAATCAGCTCGAACGAGCCCTTGAGCTCCTCAAAAGCTGGGAGATCTTCAAAAAAGTCGCCACGAAATAGATAGAACAAACCCAATAGACCATGGAAGAATGGGATTACCCCTTCTATAAAGAAATAGGTGTTAAATCTCTTTCATCGAGTTATAGAGGAAGGGAAGGTCTCTTCATAAACCAGATTGGAACTCCGATAATCCTCTCTTCCCCAATCATCTCGAATCCAAATTGTTGATAAAAGGGAAGATTGTTTGGGTTAGCCGTCTCCAGGAAACAACTCCTCCCCTCCCGGTCAGTTCGCCCAATGGTATTAAGACTTCAGCGGCTTCTCTATACTGGCTTGGAAGAAGGTTCGAAACAGAGGTACCCATTAAATGGATTCCTTTACTTTTCTCTCATAAGGGCAATAGTCAGAAAGGCAGCGATTAATGCGAGGAGGGCTCCGAAGGAGAAGGCCCATTTGACTCCTAAAGCCTTCCAGATCACTCCCATTAAGAGACTGGCGGGAAAGGCTGCTACCCCGATGCAGAAATGGTAAGCCCCATAAGCCATTCCTCTCTTTTCTTCTTCCACAAGATCGGCCACCCAGGCCTTCTCTGTTCCCTCTGAGAGGCCGTAGAATAATCCATAAATGATGAACAGGATCCAGAGGTGAAAGGATTGGGTCATATAAGCAAATCCCCAATATACTCCACTGTAGAGGAGCCATGCCAGGATCATCACCTTTCTTCTTCCAATTCGGTCCGAAAGACCTGCCCCAGGAAGGGAAAAAGTCGTTTTCGAGAGATGAAAAACAAACCACAGAACAGGGATACTCACCACATTGAGTCCAAAATCCTGAGCCCTGAGCAAAAGGAAGGCATCGCTTGAGTTTCCAAGAGTAAAGAGGGTGATAATGAGAAGGAAGGATTTAAACTTCCGATCCCAACTCTTCCAATGAAGCCGTGGAGGAGGGGATTGGAGATCAGGCTCTTTGACGACCTCTTTTACTCCTCGCCAGAGAATAAAAAGACAGATCAAAGCCGGAACAAAAGCAAGAAGAAAGAGAATCCTTAAATCCTTTGTTAAAACAGCCATCAAGAGGGAAGCAAAAAGAGGTCCTGTCATTGCCCCTGTATGGTCCATAGCGCGCTGAAACCCAAATGCCTTTCCCCTCTCATTGATTTCGCACGATTGGGAGAGCAGGGCATCTCTCGGAGAGGCTCGAATCCCTTTTCCCACTCGATCAAAGAATCGAAGGAATAGAACCTGGGAAGGAGAGGTGGCCAGCCCAATGAGAGGACGAGTAAGAGAGGCAAGGAGATAACCTAAAAAGATGAGTCCTTTTCGTTTTCTAACACGATCCGACAGCCATCCGGAAAAAAGTTTTATAAAACTTGAAACGCTCTCGGCAATCCCCTCGATGAGACCGATGAAAACGACTCCGGCTCCCAGGACGGTGTTAAGAAAAAGAGGTAGGAGGGGATAGATCATCTCGCTCGAGATGTCGTTAAATAGGCTCACCCATCCTAAATTCCGTACATTTTTTGAAAGACGAAATATGGAACTAAGTCCCATCGAATTCCCCCGTATATCCTTTCTCATTCCATCAATCCTATCATCCCTTCCCTCTCCCTCGAGGAGAGGGAGATTTTTCATAGTTCGTAAGTGACCAAACGGTCATGGGAATTTAATAGATTTTTAAAATTTCGTCTCGTTCAATGGGTTTAAGTTCTTTACCTCTATCGGTCATAACCCTTGAAGGGCCTTTTTTTATTTTTCCAATGACCTGGATGGGGATGGAATTTTTTTTAAAGGCTTTCTCAAGGAATAACAGTTCATCAGGGGGAAGGGCTATGAGTAAGGCTCCAGATGCAATTGTTCCTAAGGGATTAATCCCAAATTCACGGCAAAGGATTTTCGACTCTTCATAAATAAAAACTTTTTTAAAATCCACCTCGATCTGTTTTTTACATGCCCATGCCATCTCAATGATTCCGTTTATCAGGCCTCCCTCAGTGGGGTCGTGCATCGCATGGATATGAGCAGATTGAGAAGCGATTTGGGCAACTTCAAGGACATCGATTCCGGGGTTAAAGATAAAATGCTTCGCTCTCTGGATGAATGAAGAAGCATACCCCTTTTTTCGTAGCTCCTTCTCTTTCTCTCGAGCCATAATCGATGTCCCTTCGATACAGACGCCTTTTGCAAGGAGAAGGAGATCCCCCTCTTTTGCCCCACTTGTTCGAACCAATCGGTCTTTTTTGACCTCTCCAATCATGTGGCCAGAGAGAATGGGTCTGTCCAGGCCCGGGGTGATTTCCGTATGACCGCCAATAAAGGAAATCTTAAATTGTCGACAGGCTTTATGGATCTGAGAAAAGATCTTTTCAATAAGATTCTGGTCCGCCCCTTTTTCAGGGAAAAGCAGAGTCGCCAAGAACCATTTTGGAATTCCTCCTCGGGTGGCAATGTCATTCACATTGACGACCACTCCATAATATCCCATCTCCTCTGTTGTAAAAGTGATGGGATCTGAGGTAATAATTAAGTATCGGTCTTCTCCTTTTCCAAGGTCAACCACAGCCGCATCTTCACCAATCTCAGGGCCAACGATCACCTGGGAATCAATAAGAGTGTATTTCTCCAATAACTTTCTAAGAAGAGCGATCTCGAGTTTTCCAGATTTAAAGAGTTTTTCTCTTGGATTCATCGATCCTTTCCCTGGGTTGAATTAAAACAGATTCGGATATTACGTGCAAGTCCTTTTGGAATCAATAAGATAAAAGAATCGAATATAATCCATCACTCAGGGGTGGTGAATAAGCCCGAGGGATGTTGGGCATTCTGTGGGCTTCGGAAATACTCCTCTCGGGCTTAGAATGATTTCCCCCTTTCAGTGAAGGAATACGATCCAATCAGGATTAAAAAGGCCCTGGAAGAGCTTTTCCCAGGGCCTTCGTTTTATGCGACTTGATCAAGGGAGTAAAAAATAATTCAACCGTTTTAAGTGACAATTTTTACAGGCTTCAGGGCTTTTTCAAGCAAGAGTTCATAGGCACTCTTTTTCCCAAGAAGAGGCTCTCTTTTTTTCTGACTCCAGACCGTTTCGGGACGGCTTTGGACCATAAAGATATTGAATGGAAATGGTTTGTCTCTATCGATCGCCCACTCGATGTCTTGAGCACACCCGTAGTAGGCTTCAACTTTCTTGGCAAATCTTGCCAATTCAAGGGCCTCCTGATCTTCTATGCATTGAATTTCACGTCTTTCGGGAGGGATATCCTTATGGACCACTTCTTTCCGGATGGAATCAAATACACATTCGGTTGTTTTTAGTGAGATCTCTCGTTGAATTTCTAAAGTCACTTTGTCTACCACAAACTTATCGGGATTACAGAGGCCACTTACGACGGTTTCCCCCAGACCCCAATTGCCTTCGATGACCACTTTTGAGGGATCTCCATTAATGGGATTTAGGGTGAACATCACCCCTG
>Ga0123519_10004091_pt1 | contig 23783 bp, 21 predicted proteins | sample YelNatPaOPRAMG02_FD_87396 | JGI IMG/M metagenome (GOLD analysis project Ga0123519, IMG submission 87396) | Hot spring microbial communities from Yellowstone National Park - Yellowstone National Park OP-RAMG-02 (version 2) | ecosystem: Environmental > Aquatic > Thermal springs > Hot (42-90C) ...
AGCCATGTTTTTATACAAAGGTAGTTTATTTTGTTTTATAAATTGAGTTATTGCCAGTAAACAACCCCCTGACCACCTTAACAAAGGGGGAATAAAAAAGGCTGAAGGCTTTAGGCTGAAGGCAAAAAGCGTTTGTTGCGTTCGTTGCGTTTATAGCGTTATAGCGTTTAATAAACAACCCCCTTAATCCCCCTTGACAAAGGTGGAATCCAAAAGAGCGAATAGCTGATAGCAAATAAAAAAATAATACAAAATTACGGCAGATAGCTAATGGCTCATGGCTATATAACCAATTAGAAAAAGGGATCAATGGGTCTATTATAGAAAAATGCATTTTTTCGCAACATCTGCATTATTTCAAATGTATTTTTTGGGTTAATCTAAAAGTATAGCCGGGTTAAATATGTAAATCAGGATTGGAAATATCAATAAGGGTTACTTCAGGTTTTGATAGAAATCTTATTGGCGGACCCCATGTGCCTGAACCTCTGCTTACATATAGATAAGAACTATCAGCGAGTTTCTTAAATCCTGCATGTACTGGATAATAGAATTTTGTAGCCAGACTAAAAGGAAATATTTGACCTTTGTGTACATGACCTGAGAGCTGCAGATCAAATAACCCTATAGAATTTTTTTCAACAAAAGGTCTGTGTTTTAAAAGTAAAACAAACTTTCCTTTATTTTCTGAATTAAATAATTTATCTTCTTTAAGGTTTTGAGAATGATTTACCTTTTGTATCTGCGGGTCGTCAACACCGGCAATTAATATATTATTGTTAATCAATAACGCTTCATTTCTTAAGATTTTAAAACCAGAATCTTCTGTAAATTTCAAACACTGTTCAAGTCCAGCGTAGTATTCATGATTGCCTGTAACAGCAAATTTACCCATCGGAGGATTTATTTCTTTTAGTAACCTTGAAAGACCATTCAAATTATCTATCTGGCCATCAACCAGATCTCCGGTGGAAACAAGAATATCAGGATTTGCTTCCCTGACTTTTGAAAGAATCTTTTCTAATCTTTTTTCTCTTACAATTAGTCCAAGATGTACATCGGATATTTGTACTATTCTGATTTTCCCATTTATTTTATGAGTTTTTAAGACTATTTTTTCAGTAACAATGTTTAGAGCTTCAAAATATCCATAAATACTTATTATTACGGCAGCAATAAATGGGAATATGAAAACAGCTCTCGGCGTAAGAGTGATAAAAGTTAAATCTTTTTTAATTATTAAAGATAAAGAATAGACAACAAATCTGTAAATATCAATAAAAATGGAAGCTGAGACAAAAAGAAAAAGAACTCCCATCCATATATAACCAGCATAGGACATTATTTTTGCAAAATTATCAAACCCTGATTTTTCAGAAAGGCGGACTATTATAGGTGCAAATATCATAATTATCATTATTAGACCTATCAGAATACTATATGTCTCGGAAAGAGCAAAAGCAGTTCTTATACGTAAGAATGCATACAAATGCATACTTCCATAAATAAGAAAAAAAATGAGAAGGAAAAGAATCATTTTAAAGTTTATTAAGAATCTCCACTTGCATTATCTGGCTTTCATGTATTTTATCTCTTTGCTTTTTGCCTCATCCCATAATTTGTCCATTTCTTTAAGAGTCATTTCTGAAAGCTCTTTATTTTGTTCTGCTGCTTTTGTTTCAATGTAACTAAAGCGATGTATAAATTTGCTAATCGTTTTTCTATGGGCATCTTCAGGATTTATACCGATAAAACGGGATAAATTAACAAACATAAACATTATGTCCCCGAACTCTTCTTCAATCATTTCCTTATTTCCTTTTTTTATTGCATCTTTGAATTCTTCTATTTCTTCATCGAGTTTTAAAAGCACATCATCAAGCTTTTCCCAATCAAACCCGGCTTGCGCTGCTCTTTTCTGAAGTCTATGAGCTCTGAGAAGTGATGGCATGGCTTTTGGTACTCCTTCAAGAATAGAACTACGAAGTTTTCCTTCCCTTTTTTTTAAGACCTCCCATTGTTTGATGACATCTTCGGGAGTATGGCATTCACTTTCTCCAAAAACATGCGGATGTCTTGAAATCATTTTCTGAGATATAGATTCTATAACATCATTTATATCAAATTCGTTTCGCTCTTTCGCAATCTGGCAATGAAAAATTATCTGGAAAAGTAAATCCCCGAGCTCTTCCTTGATTTTTTCAGGGTTATTTTCTTCTATAGCCTCAAGCACTTCATATGCTTCTTCAATAAGATAAGGTTTTAAGGATTCCCTCGTCTGTTTTTTGTCCCATGGGCATCCGTTTTTACTTCTAAGTTTTTTCATTATTTCAACAAGGTTTTTAATTTTCATGTTCATTTTTTAGTTAATAAACCCAGAAGGAATATACACGTTAATACAAGAACAATAGTACCTCCTGGAGCGGTATCAAAATAATAAGCAACAATAAGCCCTGTAATTGTTGAGAATACCGAAACAATGCAGGATACCGTGATCATAAAAAAAAGGTTTTTTGAATATAGTTTTGCCGTTGCTCCGGGAATAACAAGTAAAGCAGAAATTAAAATAATACCAATGACTTTCATGGAAATAACTATGGATACAGCAAGGCTTATAAGAAAGATTGTGTTTATAACTCTGACAGGTATGCCACTTACAATCGCGATTTCTTCATTGTAAGTAATCATAAAAATTTCTTTTAGAAAAAGTAAGATAATCAAAATAACCGCCACTGATAAAATTGTAGAAACAATAATTTCATTTTGTGTTATAGTAAGTATATTGCCAAAAAGATAGCCAAATAAATCAACAGCATAATCCCGTGAAAGACTTAAAAGCACTATTCCTAAAGCCATTGAACCTGCGAAAAAAACCCCTATTGAGGCATCTTCGGAAACCCTGCCCTTTCTGCTCATGTTTTCTATCCCGAGCGCAACAGCAATACAGTATATTATCGCAGTAAATATAGGGTCAATGCCTGTAAGAAAACCTATTGCTACACCACCAAACGCTGAATGAGAGATTCCGGCACCTATAAAAGACATCTTTCTTAATACTACAAACACAGAAATAATGCCGGCCAATAGACTTATAATAATCCCTACGAAAAAAGCCTTTTGCATAAAAGAAGCGCTAATGATTTCTAACATTCTAAACCCTTCTCAATCGTTCACATTTTTCGCATATTTCAGTGTGCATAAGAAGATCAACATTTTTCCCGTAAAGTCCTGATAATACTGTTTCATTCAGCGCTGATAAAGGACTGCCATGATAATGAAGTGTATTATTAAGACAGGCGATTTCATCTACATAAGATGTGATCGCACCTGTATCATGTGAAGCCATAAGTATAGTAATATTGAATTTTTTCTGAAGTCCTTTAAGGAGGTGATAAAAGTCCTCCTGTCCTATTACATCAATTCCGGTGCTCGGTTCATCTAAGATTAAAATTCTTGGTTCCGAGACCAGTGCTCTTGCAATAGAAGCTCTCTGTTGTTGTCCTCCTGAAAGCTGTCCGAAAGGCATATTCTTAAGATCCTCTATCCCCATCATGGAAAGATACTCGAGGGCTTTTTGTTTATCTTCTTCCTTAGGCATTTTGAACATTCCAAGCCTGCCATATCTTCCCATTAAAACAACATCTATAACCCTTACAGGGAAATCAGGAGGAGTCTTTGAAATCTGCGGCAGGTAACCGAAAATATTTCCCAATTTGAGCATTTCTTCTGGTTTCTTACCAAAAACAAAAACAGTTCCGGAAGACGGTTTTATTAAGCCAAGTATTACTCTGAAAAAAGTTGTTTTTCCGCCACCATTTGGTCCAACAATGCCAAGAAATTTTCCTTCTTCAAGGGATAAAGAAATATTGCTTAAAACATCTCGTTCATTAAGTCTGACATTTAAATTATTTATTTCAAGTGCTTTCATCTCATAACTCTTTCAAGAGAAGATATATTATATTTCATCATGTCAATATATGTTTCTTTTCCTTTTTGACCACCAATTGGATCAAGATATACAATTTGAGCATTTGCATCTTTGGCAATCACTGAAGCAATCTTGGGGTTGAATTGGGGCTCTACAAATACAACTTTACTTCCAATACGTTTGATTTCTTTTATGATTTTACTGATATGCTTTGGTCCGGGTTCCTTCCCTGGACTTTCTTCAATAACTCCCGCGACTTTAAGACCATACCTTTTTGAGAAATAATTCCACGCAGGATGAAATGTTACATATTCTTTGATTTTAAAATTATTAACCCTTTTTGATATTTCATTATCGAGCTTTATAATTGATTCTTTATATGATTCTGCATTTTTTTTGTATAAAGCAGCATTTAGTGGATCTACTGAAGATAAGGTTTTAGAAATTTTGTCAATAATTTTCAAGACATTTAAAGGATCAAGCCATATATGAGGGTCATATTCTGATATATGATGGTTGTGTTTTTCTTGTAATTTAATCAAAGGAAGACCTTCGGAACAGTCTATTACAATTAATTTTTTATTTCCTGAAGACTTTATCATCTTTTCAGCCCAGAATTCCAGACCAGCACCGATTTTTATAAAAACACGCGCTTCTGAAACATCTTTTACTGCTTTCGAAGTTGGCTCAAAAGTATGGGGGCTTGCTCCTGCCGGAAGCAGAACTCTTACATCTACACTATCGCCTGCAACCTGTTTAACAAAATCTCCGAGAGGGTGGATACTTGCAATTACTTTGATTTTTTCTGCATGGGAATTACTTGGATTAAAACATATAGAAATTAGCAAAAGAAATATTGTTAGAAATTTTTTCATTGTATTTTTACACCTCCTGAAATATTTTACATCAGTTTCACATTAATAGGCTATTATGGTTTCAGTTTATTAAATCCATAGAATGTTTTGTTTCTAACTTATAACTCTTAAACGCTTTTATGTATAATAAGTTATGGAAGAAGAAGTTGTTGATATTGATCTTTTAATAAAAAAAGTTCTTGCATACAATCCTGATGCTGATATAGAACTGCTCAAGCAGGTTCATCGGTTTTCAACTGAAGCCCATGGCATGCAAAGAAGGGTTGAGGGCTCTCCTTATATTGAACATCCCCTGTTTGTTGCTTCACTGCTTGCTGATATGAAAATGGATGTAGCTACCATTGCAGCAGGTCTTTTACACGATACAGTGGAAGATACTCAGATAACAGTTAAAGATATTCAGGACAAATTCGGAAAGGAAATTGCTTTTCTTGTAGAATCAGTTACTAAAATCTCCCGTATGGAATTCAAGACTAAAGAAGAAGCACAGGCTGAAAATTTCAGAAAAATGTTGCTTGCGATGTCTGAAGATATCAGAGTTATTCTTATAAAGTTTGCTGACAGACTTCATAATATGCGGACAATACAGCACCTTCCGGAAAATAAACGGCAGAGAATAGCTAACGAGACATTAGAAATATACGCTCCCATAGCAAATAGACTCGGAATAGGATGGATAAGAACTGAACTCGAGGACCTGAGTTTTAAAGCTCTTATGCCTGAACTTTATGAAGATCTTGTCAGAAAGGTCGCAAAAAGGAAAGAAGATCAGGAAGAATATCTAAAAGGAGTTACCGAGATAATTAAATCAAAGCTAAAAGAAGAAGGTATTCCAGGAGAAGTTTCCTGGCGAATAAAACACTATTACGGCATCTATCAAAAAATGCTTAAACAGGAAATTCCTTTTGAACAGGTTCATGATGTTCTCGGGTTAAGAATTATTACTGATTCAAAGGCAAATTGCTATGCAATTCTCGGTCTTATCCATTCTTTATGGACGCCTGTTCCGGGTAGGTTTAAGGATTATATAGGCATGCCTAAATCAAATATGTATCAGTCCCTACATACAACAGTAATAGGTCCAAAGGGTGAAAGAGTAGAATTTCAGATAAGAACCAAAGAAATGCATATGATTTCTGAGCATGGTGTAGCCTCGCACTGGAGATATAAAGAAAAAGGCAAAATTGATGAAAGAAGCAACCGTTATATATCTCTGTTAAGAGAGATTATACAGACGCAGAAGGACTTAAGCGATGCAAAGGACTTTCTTGAAGCTGTTAAGGGAGAAGTTATTCCTGAAGTTATATATGTTTTTACCCCGATGGGACAGATAAAAGAAATGCCCATTGGTTCAACTCCTGTAGATTTTGCCTATAGTGTTCACACAGAGGTGGGGAATAAATGTATAGGAGCAAAAGTTAATGGAAGGATTGTAACACTCAAACACATTCTTAAAAATGGTGATACTGTTGAGATAATAACATCTCCTGCACAGCATCCGAGTAGAGATTGGTTGAAATATGTTGTTACACAGCGTGCAAAAAGCAAGATTAAACAGTGGGTAAAAGCTGAAGAGAGGAAACAAAGCATAGAACTTGGTATAAAACTTCTTGAACAGGAACTGAGAAGGCATGACCTTGGCCCTTCTGTTCTTAAATCTGAAGAGATGCAAAAAGTTCTCAAGTATTTCAACATAGCTTCAATAGATGATCTTCACGCATTTATCGGTCATGGAAAACTTTCTCCTCACCAGATCGTTAACAGACTCCTTCCTGAAAAACCTGAAGTAGAAACACCTCCACAAAAAATTGTAAAACCGCGTGAACAGAAAGGTATTACAATTAAGGGTGTTGATAATGTTCTGTATCATACAGCAAAGTGTTGTTTTCCTGTGCCCGGAGACGGTCTTGTAGGTTTTGTTACGAGAGGCCGCGGGGTCACTATTCATAGAAAAGATTGCCCCAACCTTGATAATCTTGCTGTTGATGATGCAAGATTAGTTGAAGTTACATGGAAAGCAGAAGGTGAGACCACTACACCTGTAAAACTTTTACTTGAAACAGTTGATCGCCCCGGCATTCTTGCGAGTCTGAGTGCGCTTATATCTTCTGTTAATGTAAACATCAGTAGCCTGAAAGCTGTTTCCACTGAAGATAAAAAAGCACATATTTCTGTTGTTCTTGAGATTAAAGATAGGTCCCAGCTTATAAATCTTACCAATAAGATAATGCAGCTTGAAGGAGTTATAAAGGTCAGAAGATAGGTAAAATAAAAATATTGTGATATAATTATAATGTGAGCGATTTAAGAATTGGTTGCAGTGGTTTTATGTATGATCATTGGAAGGGGAACTTCTATCCTGATGATATTTCAAAAAATCGCTGGTTTGATTATTATTGCAATAATTTTACGACTGTAGAGTTAAATGTAACTTTTTACAGACTTCCTGAGCGCGAAAATTTTTCAAAATGGTATGCTTTAGCACCAGAAAATTTTGTATTCTCGCTTAAAGGAAGCAAATTTATCACCCATGTAAAAAAACTCAAAGACTGCTCAGAACCTCTTGAAGCGTTCTTTTCGAGAGCATTAATGCTTAAAGAAAAACTTGGAGTTATTTTATGGCAGATGCCACCCACTTTTAATACAGACCCTGAACGCTTAAAAGTATTTCTCGAAATGATTGAACCTTACGGCGTGAGAAATGCATTCGAGTTCAGGAATAAAACATGGATAAACAAGAAAAATTTTTCGATTCTTGAAAAATATAATGCAGTATTATGTATCGCAGATTATCCCGAATATTTATCAAAATTACCTGTAACAGCAGATTTTGTCTACATCAGAAGACACGGAAAAAACGGTAATCATTTAACCTGCTACTCAATTGAAGAGCTTAAAGAAGATGCAAAATTTATTAAGTCATGCCTCAGAAAAAAGAAAGATGTTTTTATTTATTTTAATAATGACGCCCATGGTTATGCTCCGAAAAATGCTCTGGAGTTATCAGAGTTGTTAAAAACTAAAAAATAGCTTGCCCAATGCTTAACAAGTTGTAAATTTTCAATGAATTGATAATTTTAAACGATTATATTCTTTAAGTTCTTCAATAAGTTGTTTCTCGGTAATTGCACCAAGCTTAACCAATGCTTCACCAAAAAACATGTAATTGTCAGATTGCTCCTTTAGAAGTTCTTCAACCTGTTTCTGACTTAATAAATTTTCTCTTACAGCAATTTCTCCGAATTTTTCAAAAGTATCTTCTTGTATAATAAGAACTTTTTCAACCTGTTCTCCTGTCAGCCATCCTTTTGATATGGCAAGCTGACCTATTTTTAAATTATTGTTTTTTTGAAGAATACGGGCATTTATTATGTCAGTAGGAGTCACAAGTTTTCTATCAAGCAGAAACCTGCCAAATTTAAGATATTTATAATCAGCGCGCATTTTTTATGCTATTATATTTCCATCCAGAATTCCATAGCAAGATCAAATTCATTCTGGATAGCTGAAATTACAGAATGAATTTTTTTCTCATCAATACCAATCTGTTTCCATAAATCAGGAGCAATAATAGCTACTTTTGGATCAGTGCTGATTCCCAAGGATAAAGCTTTTGCAATAGCATTACCAAGATGTACGGATACAGTAATATCAGAGGCTTCTTTTGAAAGATGCGGAATATGGTGAAACCTGATAACATCAAGAATATAGTCAGGGAAACGCCATTTTTTTGCAATAGCAAAACCAACTTTAGCATGGTCAGTGCCTATAATTTCATTTTCTAATTCACTTATTGTTTTGTTTGATTTTTTAAGAGCATCAAACACTTTTTTTTGTTCTGAAGGCAATGTCTTTGCAATAATAATTTTTCCGATATCATGAAGTATTCCGCAGATAAATGCCTTTTCAGATTCAGAATCATTTTTTAAAGACATTAGCACCTTTGAAGCAACAGCACAACCAAGTGTATGTATCCATAGACCTGATAAGTCTATCCCTATACCTTTATAATTCTCTTTAAATATGGCGGACACGCCGATTGAAGTTACGACATTACAAACATTGTTAAAACCAAGAACAATTATTGCACGGGAAACAGAATCAACCTGGGAGGAAAGTCCATAATAGCTCGAATTAGCGAGACGCAGCACTTTTGACGACAGGGCTGAATCTTTTTCAATCAAATCTGCAACTTCATCTATACTGCTTGCAGATTTTTTAAGAAGTTCATTTATATGTAATACAACTTCAGGCAAAACAGGCAATTCATTTATACTGCTTATTATTCTGTTTTCGTCCATGTCCCACCTGATAAAACTCTTACAGCTGTAAGCTCAAGCACTGCATTAAATAAAGCTTCAGTCATTGAATCTGAATGCGGATTGATAAATCTTTGTTCAACGACAGCGCGATAAATTTCCTTTGTTTTTTCAATGTCTTCTCTGGTAAATTCTTTTAAATCGTTTTTTTCTTCAACTACTACCTTAGCAATATTTCTATTCATAAGGCTTTTTATATTTTCTTCTGAAAGCTCGGTTCCTTTTTGAAGAAGCACCTGGCCATAATTATTTTTAACATCCTTTGCGAGAATCATTCCTTTTATTGCATCTTGAATTTTAATAGTCTTCATAAGATAAGCTCTCAAAATTTATTATAATTTTTTTTGATTAAATTTCATATGCATTTTTTTGGTTATGCGGCTTTTTTCTCTCTTATAACAAATATGCCTGTTTTAGGAGGGTCGATTTCATAATACCTCTGAATTGCATTTATTATTTTCTTGTCAAGTATTACGCCTTGCGCTAATATTAATATCCCGCTACCACTTCTGATTTCACGGGAAATAACCATCCCGGGAACAAGTTTTGAGGGATGTATTTCTATTTCATTTGAAAAATCTTGCGCTGATATTTCGTTTATCTTTCGGGATATAATATATCTAAGGTAAGGAAAGATTTGACGGTCATATTTTTTATCAAGATAAAGTTCAATTTCATTTAACGCCTTTTGATAATTGTTTTTAGCTAATGGATTTACGTTTGCGCTTCTATCTATAGCATCTGCCATAGAAATAATCCTGCTTCCTAATGGAATGGCATCTTTTTTAAGATGGTCGGGAAACCCTGTGCCATCAATATTTTCATGATGATACCGTATTATCTGTCCTATTTCTTTAAAACCTTCAATTTGTGCAATTATGACCTGTCCACGGACAGGATGCAGTCTATATTCATTTCTTTCATATTCATTCCATTCTTCCTCCCTTTTAGCAAGAATAGAATCAGGAATTCCTATTTTTCCAATGTCATGAAGAAGAGACGCTATAGTTATCCTGTTTATTTCGTCTTCACTTAAAGCCATTTCTTTTGCAACCTCTCTTGAGATTGAAGCAACATTTTTTGAATGGCAGGACATTGATTTATCGCGCATTTCTATTAGACTGGAAAAAGCTTCTATAGACTGCCTGAAATTCTTTTTAAGTTGTTCATTCAGTTCCTTAAGTTTTTTATTCTGGTTCTGAATGTCAATGGTCTGTTCCTGAACCATAATCTCGAGCTGTGTGTTCCATTTTTTCAGTTCTTCATTTTGTTTTTTTGTCAGCTCTGTGAGATATTTATTTTCTTTGATAAGGCGATATTTCTCGATCGCATCTTTTATTAGAAGAAGTAAATCTGCATCATTCCATGGTTTTGTAATATACCTGAACGCACCGCCCTTATTAATGGCATCCATTGCAGCATTTATGTCTGCATATCCTGTAAGAATAATCCTTATTGAATCAGGTGAAATTTCTTTTACTCTGGCAAGAAATTCAGCTCCATTCATTTCAGGCATTTTCTGATCTGATATTACAACGCTTATCTCATTATCTTTAATAATATCGAGACCATTAAATCCTGAATTTGCTGTTAAAACTTCTATTTCTTCGTCAATAAAAAGGCGCTTGAGTGACTTCAGGATATTTTCCTCATCATCGACAAAGAGTATTTTGGGAATTTTTTTTTCAACCATAAAATATCCTTAAATATTATCTTCTCTAATGAAGACAAGAATAATTCCTTTTTGAATATCATTACTCTCAAGCAAGGAGCCCATTAAGGTTCCCCTTTTTCCATAAATATCAATCGAAGTCACCGCTCTTTTTCTTTTCCTGACACTCTCAATAAAATTGAGTACGATTTCAGGAACAACATGTTCAATATTCTGGTCAAGAGGAAATTCATTATTTTTAGTTATTTCTATACATAAGCTGTTACACATAACAACAATATTATTTAAATCAATTCCCATTATTCCAACAGGCAACATGTCTAATATATTTTGCTGAGTAGTTAAAACTTTACTCTGAAATTTTGCGATTTCAGTTTCTTTTTCAAGAAGCCTTTTAAGCTCGTTATTCAGTCTGATTAATTCTTCATTTTTTTCTTTTAATTCATGAGTCAATTCTACATTTTTTTTATAAAGGTAATACCTTTCAATAGCATTAAGTACTGTTATTTTTAATTCAGTATCATTCCATGGCTTGGGAATAAATTTGTAAATTTCTCCTTCGTTTATTGCCATAACAATTGAAGCAATATCTGCGTATCCTGATAAAACTATTCTGACAGTTTCAGGCCATTTTTTACGCACCTCTTTCAAAAAATCAACTCCCGACATTCCAGGCATTCTGTAGTCGGAGATAATTATCTGGATATTTATTTTCTTTAAAATATCGAGACCTTCTGCTCCTGAGGAAGCAGTAAATATTTCATAATCCTCATCAAAGAAAAGCCTCTTAATAGCCTTAAGGACATTTTCTTCGTCATCAACACATAGTATTTTAATTTTTTCTTCCATTTTTCTACTGATCAACTATAGGTATTTGTATTGTAAAAGTTGTTCCTTTCCCAGCTTCGCTGTCAACGCCTATAAATCCTTTATGTTTATTAATGATATCATACGCAATACTAAGTCCCAAGCCGGTTCCTTTCCCGACTTCTTTTGTTGTGAAAAATGGCTCAAATATTCTTCCTATCTTATCTTCGGGAATCCCGCAGCCTGTGTCTGAAATTTCAATATTTATATAGCCATCGTTTGCCCATGTTTTTACAGTGATTTCTCCTTTTTTTTCAATCGCTTGAGCTGCATTAACAAGTATATTCATAAACACCTGATTTAATTGCCCTGGATTACATTTAGTCAAAGGAATATCCCCATATTCTTTATTAAGTCTGGCTTTATATTTAAGCTCATTCCAGACAATATTAATCGTGCTTTCAATACCTTCATTGATATTTGCCATTTTAAATTCTGCTTCATCAATCCGTGAAAAGCTCTTTAAATCCTGCACAATATGTTTTACTCTATCAGCACCATCAAGAGATTCTTTAATCAAATTGTTAGAATCTTCAAGAATAAAATCTATTTTCAAGGATTTCTTTTTTTCCTGAATGTTTTTAATAATTTCGGATGAAGCTCCTTCTGAAATTAGTTGAGAATTAGCTTCATTTTGAATATTAATAAATTCACCAAGTCTTGTCATATATTTTTGCAATGAATTAAGGTTGCTCATAATAAAGCCAACAGGATTATTGATCTCGTGCGCTATACCTGCTGCAAGCTGTCCTATTGAAGCCATTTTTTCCTGCTGAAGTACCTGAGCCTGAGTTGATTTGAGTTTTTCATATGCTTCTTTGGCTTCTTTATTTTTCTTTTCAAGCATATTCATCATATTATTGAAATGTTCTCCTATTCTGAAAATAGGATTTTCTGTCGCTTTAATATAAACTGGACAGTGTTCACAACGGCCAAGTTTTTGGGCGAAGTCTCCCTGAATTTCTCCACCGCAGTGAGTTCCTGAAATCTGCCAGCATCTGATATTGCGTTGACCGTAACACGGACAAGTTGTTTTTTTACAGTCAAGACTTTCACTGCATGAAACAAGATCAGGATTTTCAAATCTTACACTGAAACTTTGTTCTGTCTCAGCCTGTATAATAAGTTCAGATAATTGATCCAGAGCGGCTTCAAGCTTTTCTTTGTGATTTTGCAATTCAATATTTTGGGAACGTATTTTTTCTCTCTGCCTGCGCGTTTCTTCTGTAGCTGATTTAAGTTTAGTAATGTCATAGAGTGTTATTACCTGACGGGTAACTTTTCTGTCTTTTGTATAAATTTCATAAAAAGGATATATTTGTAGAAGCATCCATTTTTTAGTTATGTCATTGTATAATTCAACTCCGCCGTATAAATAGCAATCACCCGGGATCGGATTAAATCCAATATTTTTTAAAACGTTATCCCATTTTTTATTTATTATTTCTTTATATACAAGTCCGGATATTTCGGTTAAATAGTAATTACATCTGCATATATTTCTTTCTGTGTCAACAATCATTATCAGTCTGTCAATAAAATCAACTGCTGATTCCCATTCCTGTTTTGCGATCGTGATTTCATGGATGAATTTTTCAGGATTATCCGGATATTTCTTGATAAACTGTCCATTAATTTTAGAGACAGTTTCAGTGCTATGCTCGATTGCATTTTTAATTACTATTCCCATTCTGTCAGGTTCAACAAAAGGTTTTTTCAGATAAAGAAAGATATTCTGTATAATTAGGTCATATGATTTATTAACGTTGTTATATTCAGTAATTGCTATAATCGGTACAATATTGGAAATTGAACGGACTTTCTTAATGAATTCAATTCCTGATTCTTCGTGTGGAAAAGTGTCTGTAATTATAAGATTGCTATTATATTTTTTATATAAATCAAACGCTTCAATTGCGTTTTTGCATTCATGTATTTCATATCCATCAGGTATGATGCATTTTTTAATTATTGCCCTTATATGAGCATCAGCATCCACTATTAGAACATTTTTATTATTCTTGTTCATCCCGGCCTCGTTCAAACGTTAAAAGCTTTTACTTATATATGTATCGGAAATTTAAATAAAAAAATTTAACCTGAACCAGATAATACAGACATTACCCCTAACTCAAAAAGGATGAAGGCAAATAGCGTTCATAGCGTTTATAGCGTTATAGCGTTATAGCGTTCATAGCGTTTGTTGCGTTCATTGCGTTTATTGCGTTATAGCGTTTATAGCGTTATAGCGTTTATTGCGTTTATTGCGTTGTAGCGTTTATTGCGTTGTAGCGTTCATTGCGTTGTAGCGTTTATTGCGTTATTGCGTTTATCAAATAGCATAGAGCGAATAGCGAATAAAAAAAGGCTGAAGAATAAAAAACAACAAGCGAAGAGCTTATAGTAAACAACTAATAAGATAGCACAAATGGCGATAACTCAATCAATATATAATTTGCATTATAAAATTTAGAAGTCCTCCAACTAATATTGCAAATGGCATGATTAATGACATCATAAGTATTGCTGTTTTGATTCCCCTCTCTTTAATTATCATGAAAAAGTTTGCAAGACATGGAACAAACAGAGTTAGTGTGACAAGACTTACCACAATTTGAATTTCATTCAAAAGCCCCTGCCTTGCCATATCAAATAAACCTGCTGCACCATAATCTCTTCTTAAAAAGCCCATAATAAGGGCTTCGGTAGCTTTTGGAGGTAATCCCAAAAAACTTACAACAACTGGAGATGCAAAATTTTCTATCCATACAAGAACATTTATTCTGTCGAGAATAAATAAAATAAATGTGCCGAGAATAAACAAAGGTACCGCTTCTTTTAAATACCACTCTATTCTGCTTAAAGTTTTAATTATTATATTCATAAAAGAAGGCATCCTTAAAGGTGGAAGTTCTATGAAAAAATCGGGCTTTTCGCCAGGCACAAATTTAGAAGCGAGGTATCCTGTCAGCATAAGAACAAGAATAATACAACTTGACCACCACAGAACAGCTTTGATTGATAATGGTCCAAGCATACCAAAGACTACCCCGAGTTGAGCAGAACATGGTATTGCAAGGGCAATTAAAAATGTGGCTATTATCTTTTCACGTTTTGTTTCGAGAATTCTCGTTGACATGGTTGCCATTGTTCCACATCCAAGTCCAAGAATCATCGGAAGTATTGCTTTTCCGTTAAGCCCAAGAACTCTAAAAGCTCTGTCAGATACAACAGCAAGTCTTGGTAGATAGCCACTGTCTTCAAGAAACCCGAAAGCTATGAAGAAAGTTGAAGTAATAGGAAGAATAATTCCTATAGCATAAGTTAAAGCCATTGTAAATATTCCATATTTGCCGATAAGCATATCCTGAAAAAATCCTTCTGGCAGAATGGATTTAACTGATATATCTATAACAGGGGCAATATATCTACCGAATATTATCTCATCAAAAAAGTCAACAAGTATGCCAGCACCAAATTTTCCGACAAACAGATAGAAAGCCGATATTACAAGAAGAAGTATAGGTATTCCCCAGAAAGAATGGATAGCCCATGAATTGAGAATTTGCAGCAATTTCCCGCCTGTTGTATTATTTTGTTTCTGAACAGCCTTGACTATTTCTTCTGCAGATTTTATTCTTGCATTGTTGATAATTGAAGATATTGGTTCTTTAAGTTTTGATTGCGCTTCATCCCTTAGTTCTTCAATTTTCTTGATATTCTCAGAATTCAGGTTTGCCATAAGCCAGCTCTTCAGACTTTCATCTCCAGATAATATCATGAGAGCTATTGAACGCCTGGATATGTTTGAATCAGGGAGTATAGCAGATATTTTATTTGTATATTCTTCGATTACAGAATTATACGTAGCTTTAATTGAAACCTGCCCGGGATTTAATATCGCTTCTTTTAAAGTGTTTATACCTTTTTTTTGCGGAGCGATTGTGCCAACTACTTCTATATTGAGTAAGCTACTTAGCTTCTGATAGTCAATCTCAATGCCACGTGCTTTTGCTTCATCCTCCATGTTCAGGTCAAGAACGCATGGTAGATTCATCTCAGCAAGCTGAATCAAAAGCATTATAGCCCTTTTTAAATTTTTTGCATCAGCTACAAGAACAACTGCTTCAGCTTTTTCTCTTATTAATATGTCTCTTGTAACCTTCTCATCTTCACTCATTGGAGTTAAATTGTTAACTCCTGGTGAATCAATCAAAATAAATTTTCTATCACCAATTGAAATATTCCCGTATGAAACTTCAACTGTAGTTCCAGGATAATTGGAAACAGTTACATATTTGCCGGTTAAAAGTCCAAAGATTACGCTTTTACCAACATTTGGATTCCCGATAAGGATTACTTTGCTGTGTTGTTTCCCCTTTTGATGCCTATGTCTGTATCTTTTTTGTTTTTCTATTTCATATTCTTTTTGCATTTTGCGCAATATCCCCTAATCTCCAGTGTATGACTTTGACCTTTGAACCCCTGTTTTTCACATATTTTCTCCTGTAATTTTTCGAGTTCTTCAGAATAAAATTCGATCACTTTTCCGCACTCATTACAATGCATATGGTCATGATGTTTGATTCCATAAACACATTCATATATTGTCCCTTTTTCTGTTTTTCTGACTATGCTTATAAAACCGCTTTTGTGTAATAAGTTAAGGGTTCTATAAACAGAAGCCCGAGATACTTTAAGGCCGGTCTGTCTTATCTGAAGATATAAAGAATCCGGGTCAAAATGTCCTGTGCATGATAATATTCTGTTAAGAACCACTGAGCGTTCATTGGTCAGGCGTTGTCCGTGTTCCCTCAGAAAGTTTGTAAAATCTTTTTTCCCTTTATTTTTATCTATCATATTAATTGAGAATGAGTCTCAATAACAATATAAAACTTTTATCAGTATTTTGTCAAATTGTTTTTTTAGTGCCTGAATTTTACATTTTTGAAGAATTTATGCTATGGTTATTTTTCAGGAGATGCTTTTATACTCCCATTCTGAAAAAAGTTCTGGAGGTTGAAATTATGTTTAATAAGATAGTGCTTGCATATTCTGGAGGTCTTGATACATCGGTTGCTATAAAGTGGCTTAAAGAAAAATATGGTGCAAAAATTATAGCTTTCTGCGCTGATTTGGGTCAGGGAGAAGATCTTGAGGAAGTCAGGAAAAAAGCAATAAGAACCGGAGCATCAAAAGCATATATCGAAGACCTTCGTAATGAATTCATAAAAGATTATATATTTCCGATGCTGAGGGCAAATGCTGTTTATGAGGGAACTTATCTTTTAGGCACTTCAATTGCGAGGCCTTTGATAGCAAAAAAACAAATCGAGATAGCAAAAAAAGAAGGCGCAGAAGCCGTTGCTCATGGAGCTACAGGTAAAGGCAATGACCAGGTAAGATTTGAACTTACCTATTATGCTCTAAAGCCGGATATTAAAGTTCTGGCTCCATGGCGTGAATGGCCATTTGATTCAAGAAGGTCTTTGATTGAGTATGCGGAAAAACACGGGATACCGGTTACAGCAACAAAGGAAAAACCTTATAGTATTGACAGAAATCTTTTCCATATAAGTTACGAAGGCGGAATTCTTGAGAATCCCTGGAAAGAACCTCCCTCAGATATGTTTACTATGATAACGCCACCGGAGAAGTCTCCTGACAAACCAGTCTATATTGAAATCGCATATGAGAAAGGGAATCCTGTTGCCATTGACAATAAACGCCTATCGCCAGCAAAGTTGCTCGAAAAACTTAATTCAATCGCTGGTAGTCATGGAATAGGCAGAATTGATATAGTCGAAAACAGATACGTTGGCATCAAATCGAGAGGAATATATGAAACACCCGGTGGAACAGTATTACATATTGCACACAGAGCTATTGAATCAATAACACTCGATAGGGAGGTCATGCATCTAAAAGACTCTCTTATAATCAAATACTCCGAGCTTATTTATTATGGATATTGGTTTTCACCTGAACGCATTGCATTACAGAATATGATTGATAATATTCAAAAAGATGTTACAGGAACAGTCAGGTTGAAACTTTACAAAGGCAATTGTTATGTGACTGGAAGAAAATCTCCTTATTCGCTTTATAATACAAAGCTTGCAACCTTCGAAAAAGAGCAGGTTTACAACCAAAAAGATGCAGAAGGTTTTATTAAGATAAATGCATTAAGATTGAAACTTCCGAAATTCAGGTCATAATATGTCTGATTTAAAATATTGGCTTGCTCTTATAATGACTCCTGATATTGGCCCTATAAGAGCAAAAAAGCTGATTTCAATTTTCAAGACTCCAAAAAAAATATTTAATGCAGATTTCAAAGATCTATCCGCAATCGATGGAATCACTCAGAAAGCTGCAAAAAAAATAACATCTTTTTCTGAATGGGATATTGTAGAAAAATATATTGATATTATTAGTGAAAAGAATATAAAAACAATTTGTCTAAATGATTCAGATTACCCTGTTCTTCTTAAAGAAACGAGCGATGCCCCTGTTGTTTTGTTTATAAGAGGTGATATAATGCCAAATGATAGATTCTCTCTTGCAATTGTTGGTTCAAGAAAAATGACATCCTATGGAGCGCTGGTAGCGGAGAGATTTTCAGAAGAACTATCATCTGCAGGTATGACAATTGTAAGCGGAATGGCGAGAGGTATTGACTCTGTTGCTCACAGAGGAGCGATAAAGGCAAATGGCAGAACCATAGCAGTTCTTGGTTCAGGAGTTGATGTTGTTTATCCTCCGGAGAATAAAAATCTTTTTGAAAAAATTATTGAACACGGTTGCATAATGAGCGAGTTTTTACCTGGAACAGGTCCTGATAAAGAAAATTTTCCAAAACGTAACAGAATTATAAGCGGGCTTTCACTCGGCGTACTTGTTGTTGAAGCTGTATCTGACAGCGGCGCATTAATTACAGCAAAATTCGCAAACGATTACGGAAGAGAAGTTTTTGCCATTCCCGGAGCGATTACATCCAAAAACTCTAAAGGAACAAATAACTTGATTAAAGAAGGCGCTTTGCTCGTACAGCAACCTGATGATATACTTGAAGAACTCGCGCCTGTATTAAAAGGTTTTATTAAAACAGAACATAAAGTAAAGATTGAACTCAGTAATGACGAAAAGATATTATGTAATCTGCTTTCTGGCGAACCCAGACAGATTGATGATATAGCGCGTCAAAGCGCATTTCCTGCTTCAAAAGTGCTTGCAATACTTCTCGGGCTTGAACTTAAGGGTATTGTAAAACAAATAACTGGAAAGAGGTTTTATTTAGCATGAATAATCTTGTAATAGTTGAATCTCCTGCAAAAGCAAGGACAATTAATAAAATTCTTGGAAAGGAATTTACTGTAAAAGCATCGATAGGCCATATAAAAGATTTGCCTGAAAAAGATTTAGGAGTTGATATAGAAAATAATTTTACTCCCCGGTATGTAATCATACCGGGCAAAGAAAAAATAATCAAAGAACTCAAAAAAGCCTCAAAAGAAGCTGATAAAGTTTTTCTTGCTCCTGACCCTGACAGAGAAGGCGAAGCTATAGCCTGGCATATAGCGACAGAAATAGCAGATAAAAATACTCCTCCAATTAATGAAAAAATTTATAGAATAATTTTCAATGAAATAACTGAAAAGGCAGTAAGAGAGGCAATAAAAAAGCCTGAAAAAATAGACATGAATAAAGTAGATGCCCAGCAGGCGCGCAGAGTTCTTGACAGACTTGTAGGATATGGACTTAGTCCGCTTTTATGGAAAAAGATTAGAAGAGGCTTAAGCGCTGGAAGAGTCCAATCTGTCGCAGTTAGACTGATTGTTGAGAGAGAACGTGAAATAAACGAATTTAAATCAGAAGAATACTGGAGTATAATTGCTGATTTTGAAGGCTCTGTCAAACCAGTTTTTCAGGCAAAACTTTCAAAAATATTAAAAGAAGAATCAGGACAAAAGTTTCTTATACCAAACAGCGAAAAAGCCGACAAAATAGTCTCTGATTTAAAGAATAGTTCTTTCAAACTCAGCAATATAGAGAAAAAACATAGAAGAAGGCTGCCGTATCCTCCTTTCATAACAAGTACTCTTCAGCAGGAAGCTGTAAGAAAACTTAAATTCACAGCTAAGAAAACCATGATGGTAGCGCAGGAACTTTATGAAGGTATTGAACTCGGCGGGGAAGGTTCTGTTGGATTAATAACCTATATGAGAACTGATTCACATCGCATAGCGCCGGAGGCTCAGCAGTGGGCAAGGGAATTAATAGCTAAAACTTTTGGAAAGGACTATGTTCCTGAAAAAGCCCCTGTTTATAAAAGTAAGGATACTGCGCAGGAAGCACATGAAGCCATCAGACCAACTTATGCTGATAAGCATCCAGAGCTTGTTAAGCCTTTTCTTTCAAAAGACCAGTATGCTCTTTATTCGCTAATCTGGAAAAGATTTATTGCAAGCCAGATGTCGCCTGCTCAGCTTGAACAGACAACTTTTATCATTAATGACGATAAAGAAAATTATGAACTCCGCGCTTCTGGTACTGTTATTCGCTTTGATGGTTTTATGGCACTTTATACAGAAGGCAAAGATGAGATTGAGGAAGAAGAAGGTTTTGTGCTACCAGCTTTGAAAGAAGGAGAAGCTTTAAGGCTTCTTAAGGTACAGCAAAAGCAGCACTTTACACAACCACCTCCACGATATACTGAAGCAACACTTGTCAAAACTCTTGAAGAAAAAGGCATTGGCAGGCCAAGCACATATGCTACGATACTTTCTACAATTCAGGATAGAAAGTATATCTTAAAGACCGAGGGGAAATTCCATCCAACCGAGCTCGGAATTTTAGTAAATGATTACCTTGTCGGAAAATTTCCCGAATTATTGAATGTTAATTTTACGGCAAAAATGGAAAATGAACTCGACATGATTGAAGAAGGCAAGCTTAAATGGGTGAAAGTGATAAATGATTTTTTCAAACCCTTTAAAAAAGGGCTTTCAGAAGCAGTAAAGTCTCCAGATAATGTGAAACCAGAAGATATACCAACTGAAATTGTTTGCGAAAAATGCGGCAAGGCAATGGTTATAAGATGGGGAAGACATGGAAGATTTTTAGCGTGTACAGGTTTCCCCAAATGTAAAAATACGAAACCTCTGTCCGGAAACGGAGAAAACGGACAGTCGAATGAACAGGATGTTCAGCAAACAGATGAAAAATGTGAAAAATGTGGTTCGCCCATGGTATTAAAAAAAGGAAGATTTGGTAATTTTCTTGCGTGCTCCAGATACCCGGAATGTAAAAACGCAAAGCCTCTATCAACTGGTGTTAAGTGTCCCGAAGACGGGGGAGATATTGTAGAAAGGCGTTCAAAAAGAGGACGTATTTTCTGGAGTTGCAGCAATTACCCGAAATGCAAATTTGCTTCATGGAATAAACCATTTGGACAAACATGTCCAAAATGCAATGCTAAAATTCTTTATCAGAAAAAGAACAAAAACGGCGATATTACAATATTCTGTAAAAATAAAGAATGCGGATATAAAGAAATAACAAAAGAGCAGGCTTAAATATAGAATCAAGATGGGGAAAAATAAGAATTTCCCTAACATATCGGGAAATAATTCAAGGTTGATTAAACCATTGATAATTGGAATTGCAGGAGCTCATAGCGGCTCAGGCAAAACAACTGTAGCCTGTAATATACTCAGGAATTTAAAGGGCTGGTCAGCAATAAAATATACAAAAACACCTCTTTATTCTTCTATAATTGACAACCCTACAATTTTATCAGAAAAAGGTAAAGATACCGCAAAAATGCTTAAAGCAGGCGCAGAAAAAGTTTTATGGATTCAATCGCCATCAGGAGAATTGTCTTCTTTAATAAATATTGCTCTAAACATGCTATCCAATTATAGTGGTATAGTAATTGAAGGCAATAGCGCTGTAAAAGCAGTAAATCCTGATATTTTAGTTTTTGTTTTAAGTGATACAGGAAAAATTAAATTGGGAGCCGATGTTTTAATGAAAAAAGCGAATATCATAATTCACAATGGAATAAATTTCCCGGATAGCCTTCTTAACAAAAACAAGTTTTTAATAGAAGATGTAGATGGCTATGTAAATTGTCTTAAAGATTTATTGAGTAAAATGCAATAAAATTGTAATATATAATCAGCTTGTATGGTAATTTTGAAAGTTGCCGATGCTAAATCATTTCCCGGCTCGATCAGGGAATGTAAAACTTTTAATTTATATAAAATGGAGGTTGAAATGAGAAAGAGCATATTTACGATAATTTTAATCTGTCTTCTTATCCCTTTAGTTTCATTTGCAGGCGCTCCGCTTGATTCTGTAAAAGCACAAATTAATAAGGTTCTCGATGTCTTGCGAGATCCTTCATTGAAAGGTGAGGCGGGCAAGAAGACTAAGAAGGCAAAAATTAGAAATATTTCTGATAGTTTTTTTGACTATACAGAACTTTCAAAGAGAACTCTTGGACAGAATTGGAGTAAATTAAATACGCAACAACAGAATGAATTTATAAGTTTATATAAACAGATTCTTGAAGATGCATATGCGGACAAAATTGTAACATATACAGATGAAAAGGTTAATTTTGGAAAAGAAACCCAGTTAACTGAAAAAACCGTTGAAGTTCAAACTGTAATTTTAACAAAAAAAGCTGATATACCTATAAATTACAGGGTAATTCAGAAAGGGAATGAATGGAAAGTATATGATGTTGTTATTGAAGGGGTGAGCCTGATAAGTAACTACAGAAATCAATTCAGGGAAATTCTTTCAAATAAAACACCAGATGCATTGCTTGAGACATTGCGTAAAAAAGTGGGAAAAGCTTAATCAAAATGTATGTTTTGGGTTAATGGTTTGCCCAAAACATACATTTGAAATAAAAAGGAGGAGTTTAATAATGAAATCCTCAAGTGTTGTTTTATTAGTATTATGTTTTTTATTTTGTTTTTTTACAAATGTATTTTCTGATACTTTGTCTTCATCAGAAGAGAAATCCACTAAACCAATTGATACAACAATTTCTCAAGAACCAAAAGCTTCTGAACAGGAAATTGTACAAAGCGTGCCTGAAACAAAATCAGAATCTGTTAAAAGTGAAATATCTTCAGAAGATATAAAAAAATCTGACACTCAAGCAAAAGAATCTTCTCAACAAGAAGTAATTGAAGAAGAAAAAGAAGAGACTATTCAGATAGCTGACCCGCTTTATCCATGGAATAAAGCCATGTATCATTTCAATGACAAACTTTATTTCTGGGTTCTGAAGCCTGTTTCTAAGGGATATTCTGCAATATTGCCAGAGGATATGCGTATTGCTGTAAGCAATGTCTTTTATAATATAGCAACTCCTGTACGTTTTGCTGGCTGCCTTCTTCAGCTTAAAATTAAAGATTCAGTGAATGAATTGATACGTTTTTTATATAATTCCACCGCAGGTGTGTTAGGACTTGCTGACGCTGCCAAAGAAGATTTAGGTATAGCAAGAAAGGAAGAAGATTTAGGACAAACATTGGGCTCGTACGGTATAGGTCACGGATTTTATATTGTCTGGCCGTTTATTGGTCCATCATCTTTAAGAGACACTTTTGGTAAGATAGGAGATGGGTTTCTTGATCCTGTAAATTATGTTAATCCTGCTGAAGCATCAATTGGAATAACTGCATATGACAAGGTAAACACAGTATCTCTTCATATAGGTGATTATGAAGATCTAAAAAAATCAGCTGTAGATCCATATGTTTCAATAAGAGATGCCTATACACAATACAGAAAGAAAAAAGTGGAAGAATAAAATTGTTTTTGCCTGAAGTGTAAATTAATCCGGCTTGCAGGCCCTAAAAGTATACAGGCAAGAAATAGTGGACCTGGGTTACACGATGAACACGGTGAACCTAAAAATCCAGATGTTGCTCAAAAACAAATTCGTTTTACGTGTCCGTTGTCCGTATATCATTTAAAAGATGTCTTTATTACTTTTCCTGAGCGGTCCGGTTTTGTCGAACCGTAACATCTAATGATGGGCAATTAACGAGAACATAGTTTTGGAAAATATTTATTTTGTCCTTGAGTAAAGAATC
>Ga0123519_10004096_pt1 | contig 23771 bp, 26 predicted proteins | sample YelNatPaOPRAMG02_FD_87396 | JGI IMG/M metagenome (GOLD analysis project Ga0123519, IMG submission 87396) | Hot spring microbial communities from Yellowstone National Park - Yellowstone National Park OP-RAMG-02 (version 2) | ecosystem: Environmental > Aquatic > Thermal springs > Hot (42-90C) ...
AGAGATGACGAGGCCCACCATAAAGCTGAGAGGCCGATACAAAAAGACGACCCGGTGTTCCCCTTCCGGAACGAAGACAGCACGAAAGGCATAATCCGCCTGGTATACCCGGTGTTCTTTCCTATCGACGAAGGCCTTCCACCCGGGGACATAGGTGTCGCTCAACACCAAGAAAGCGGGCCTTGGCGTCTTCACCCGAAGCTCGATTCGGTTGTTCCGCTCCGAAAGAAGCTCTGCCCTCCCCTCTTGCTCTCCCCCTTCCTCCCGAGGCGATATCGAGCCCAAAGGAATAGATTCTTCGAGCAAGACTTCCTGCCGTGGATCAAACCCTTTTTCAGCCATCCTCGAGAGCATCGCCTTCGGTTCCATCACCCGAGCCTTTTCGACCAGCCATGCCCTTGGAAAGGCTTTTCCATATCGGTAGAGTTTGACCGTATTGGCCTTGAGGAGATCTTCCTCCTTTCCCGAAAGCCCTTCCAGCCTGGCGTAGAGCCGTTCAAAATCGGGGCTCTCGTCCAAGGGGGTCACCGAGATGACGTATTTGACGCCATAAAGATCGATCAGGTTCGTTGCGGTGATGGAAGGGGCTTCGGTGAAGACCCTGTAGAGGTCGTCCGACCTTTTCAGCCGGATCACATCCACCCCCCAGAGATCATGTACGCGGTGAAGAAGGTGGAGGCTTGGAAGGTGCCTCGCCTTGAGCACTTCAAAGGGTGAGGGATTGCCAATGAGAAGGGGAGCGTCCATGGCAATCGTTTTTCGGGTCGAAAAAACTCTGAAGACGCTCCGGTCACCGTTGATCCTTTCGAGGATGGGAGTCTTTCGGAAAAAATCCTCGGTTTTTTCCATTCCATAAAAGCCCATGTTCCCGAAAAGGTCACCCACAAGAAAGAGGAGCAACAGGGCCTTTACCCATGGCCGCCAATTCGTCTCGTAGCCCACCCGCAGGAGGAGAAAAAAAACGGCGAGGTAGAAGAGGAATCGTTTGGCATGGTGGAGATTGACCGAAAGGGTGTTAAAATTCGGATCATCGATCCCTCTCTCTTTCAGGAAGGATGCGATCTCCCCATGGCCTAAAATCAAGAAAACGAGAAACAACGCTGAAAGCAGGGAAAGAGAGATAAAAAGGGGGTTCAATCCGGTGCCGATTCTCTCTCTCGCCATCTCTTCGAGCCTCTGAAATCCCAGACCGCTGGTGATCGCCAGGACGAGGACGAAAAGATAGAGAAACTTCGCTGGATAGCGAATCCCGCTAAGAAAAGGGACATATTGAAAGAGCCATGGATAAAGGGGATTGTAGCGCCCAAGGCCAAGGAAAATCGAGACGAGAAGGAGGGCCAAAAAGCATTTTCGCCTCTTTCCTGAAAGAAAGAAAACGAGGCTGAGGATGAAAGGGAGCCCTCCTGTATAGAGGGTCTTGAACCAGCATTGGCTCACCCAGTATTTTTTCATGTCAAGGAAATAGCCATAGACATCGGGAAGAAAGAAGAGCAAGCCGTCCTTTGGAGCGAAACTCCAAATGGTGGCCTCGGCGTAAGGGATCCCGTCCTTCCTGATCGAATGGAAGAAGAGTTCCAGAAAGGGAATGAGTTGAACCGCGGACAAAGAGAGGAAGAGAAGGCCGACCCAGAAAAGGGCCTTCATCCCATTAACCCTCGATCTCCATCTCTGGGGCCTCTCCAACCATTTCTCAGATCCTTCCTCTGAAGGGGACTCAAGCAGGACCATCAACAAAAGAAGAAGGACATTTCCGTAGACGATCTCGACCCCTCCCCCAAAAAAGGAGATGCTTAAAAAAAGGGCGGTCAATATCACGTTCCGGGGCCGAAGGTCAACCAAAGCCCTTCGAAAATAGAGCATGACCAGAGGGGTCCAGATGACCGAAAGGAGGCAACTGAGAAGACTATGGACGGAAAGAAGGAAGCCACTGAGCATGAAGATCAGCCCGGAAAGGAGCGCCCCTGAGGGGCTCACCTTCCAATCCCTCATGAAGAGATAAACGAAGAGGCCAGCCAGGAAGAAGTGAAGGAGGATGATCGCGTTAAAGGCGATATCAAAGGGGAGAAACACCAAGAGCATGTTCAGGGGATAAAGCATGCCGTGCTGGGGGTTGGCGAAAAAAGGGGAACCCGCAAATTGAAAGGGGTTCCAGAGGGGAAAATCGAGGCCTCTTATGCTCTCGGCCCAAAAAAACCGGGGAGGGATGAAATAGGGTCCGAGGTCCCTCTCGGTGAGCATGTATCTTCCCGTAAAGAGGTCGGCAAAGAAAAGGAGAGCGATGAAAAAAAGGGTAGCTGCCGCTCCCATGTCGGCCCATCTACCCTTTTTAAGGTCCCTAATTGTCCTGATGATCACAAGGAATGCGGTTCAACCGCTACCAGGTCGCAGTGGCAGCGCTGATCGTCCCGTAGGTCGTTGGCGCCTGGGGCGTTGGAGTGAGCGTGAAGGTGTAAACGTAGCCGCCTGCCGTCATGGTGAAAAGGGTCGCAGCAGCCGTCCAGCTAATCCCCTTTAGCTCCGCAATGTTTGTTGCGATATCGAGCATCGTATAGGTGCCGGTCGTGTTCCCAAGTATCCTTTGGCTGAACATGAGGGCATTCTGGCTTCGCAAGGCACCCAGGATCCCCCTTGCCGTACCGTTGGCAGCATCTCGGGTCAGGTCGACATACTTGGGAATGGCGACAGCGGCCAAGATTCCGATGATGACGATGATGACAATCATCTCGATCAGCGTGAACCCTTTGTTATTCTTGAGCATCTTTCCCCCTCCTTGGAACGATGTCAAAGAAACTTTACTTTCTTTCCTAACACAGTTTTTTGTTATTCGTCAAGCAAGGGTGAGATCACCCTGATTTTTGGCCCACCTGTCTTCGGAAATTTCCACCAACTGATATGCGAGTTTCATGCCAAAGATAAGGCAGAGCACTGACCCCCATTAGGCTTTGCCATTTCCTTTGTTTGACCCGATATTCTATCATTCCATCGTTCCATGGGCCAGCCGAAGTTCAAGGCCTGTCCTTCTTACCTCGAACGTTCTGGAACGGGAAAGGACAATTTCCGACCATCCGCTGCCCATTTTTGGCTTCCTTATCTTACGGCCTCTCCCCTGACCTTGATCAGTTGGGCCACGATGCTCACGGCGATCTCTTCGGGGGTCTCCGAGTTGATATCGATCCCGATGGGCGCATAAACCCGATCCAGTTTCTCTTTTGGGACCCCTTTGACCACCAGATTTCGATAAAGGGTCTCGATCTTTCTCTTTGACCCGATCATCCCAATGTAGCGGGCATCGGTCTTGACCGCCTGTTCCAAAACCAACCCGTCATAAAGATGTCCCCTCGTGACGATGACGATGTAGGATTGAGGGTCGATCCTCAGCCCTTCAAAGGATCTCTCAAAATCAGAAACCACGATCTCGTCTGCCTCTGGAAATCGTTCCCGGTTGGCGAAGATCTCCCGATCGTCGATGACAACGACCTTGAAATGGACCCTCTTGGCAAGGGGCGCCACCTCCTTGGAAACGTGGCCTGCCCCAAAAAGATAGACCGTAGGCTCCGAAAAAATGGGCTCAAGGAGAACCTCGATCCGCTTCCACGGCGCCCCCTCATCTTTTGCCCTCAGGTCCAGAACCTTCGGCCTCTTCTCTTTCAATAGACCCGCCATTTCTCCTGAGATCTCTTGCTCAAGGGCCTCGCCATCGTAGAGGAAGCCCACCTTCTCGCCAGAGGATTTGAAAAGGGCTTTGCAGGCTTTGTCCTCAGGAGGCTTTCCATCGATGGCAATCAGGGTTACAAGAACCCCTGTCTCCCCTCTTTCCCTTATCCTCAGAACCTCCTCATAGACGTCAAGAAACCCCTCCCTCAAAGGCTCCACCAGCACGTCGATATTCCCTCCGCAGATCAGCCCTCCCTCAGCCAACTGTTGCGCGGTCAGCTTGAAATGAAGCACTCCAGCCTGATCCTTTTCCATCACATCCTGGGCTTGCTGCCAAACCTCGGCTTCAACACAACCTCCTCCGATGGAACCAAGGGTGGTTCCGTCTTCCCTGATCAGATACTTTGCGCCCACGCCGCGGGGGGCCGAACCCACTCGAGAGATCAAAGTCGCCAAAGCGACTTTTTCCTTCCTCCTTAAACTTTCAATGATTTCACGATAGATGTCAGCCATGGTCTCCTCACCTTCTGTCGGGAAAGTAAACCCTGATGTTCGAAAAAATGTACCCTGTTATGAATCTTCTCAAAATAGAAATAACAGACATCTCCCTCTCCCGCCTTGGCGGGAGAGGGCTGGGGTGAGGGTGTTCCCTTGGAATTGCCCCCTCACCCCAATCCTCTCTCTGAGGGGAGGAAAATTTATTTTGTCCGGCTTTAACAAAACTAATATGAACACACTAATAAACCCCAAGATTGCTTCGGCACTTCGTGCCTCGCAATGACGGAGGGGGAGTGCCTCTCCCCGAGGGGAGAAGAAGGTTTATTTTCCCTTTCCCTCTCCAGACGAATAGGAACATACTAATATGCAACCGGTGGGCAAAGGCCCCTCCCTTCATCTCCCCGAATCCCGTGGGGAAAGGGCCTGCCCCCTGCTTCATCATAGTCCCTTTCCTATCTATGGGTTTTTCGATCGCGGTGAAGGGCTCTGGGGCTTTCTCGCCGGTGGGCTGCTCTTGGTCTTGTCCTTCTCCCTCTGCGGCGGTTTCGACTCCACGTCCTTCAATTTCGCCAAGGGAAGAAGATAACCCTTATAAAAAACAGGATCTGCCCAGAGTTCCACTTCAGAAGCCAGATCCCCGACATAAGGGCAAAAGGAGGGCACCTGATTGTAGGCGCTCAAGCTATTGGCCAAATCCCTCATCGCCTTGTAAATCGTTATGGAGGCAATAAGATGGTTTGGTTTTTCCCCGAGAAGCTTCGCCTGTTGAACCCCCATTTCGATCGATTCTCGATCCTTTTCCAGCTTCGACATCCAAAACTTCCCTTCATCGTATCGAAAACCCGTTTCTCGATCCTGCGTCACTTGGACAAGTTTTTCGAAAACCTTGTCCACCCTCTCAAAAAGGCCTTGAACCCGATTGAGTAACTCTCCTTTCTCTTTCTTGGAAAGCTCTTGACCCTTGTTGAGGACCCTTCCCAAAAAGAAAGAGAGGCTGTAATCCTCCGAAGCTTCCAGCCACTGGACCCACAAGAAAGAACAGGTCAAAACCAGAAAGATCAGAAAACTTCTTTTCATCGCACGGTCTCTCCTTAAATCAAACACAGCCAAAGCCGGCTTCCCGGATTTCCAAAACCGATGGCTCCTTTTCAAGCTGCCCCAAGACGATTCGTTCGATTCGGGCCCCCCTCTTGAGGATTTCTCGGGCCAGGGATCGAGCTTTCTCTAAGGCATTGGGTAAATCGACCTTGTTGAGGAAAGCGACCACCCTGGAAGTGGAAGGAGCGCCCTTCCATATCCCCTCAGGATGGGTCATCAGCACTGCGACCGCCTCCTCGTCCAGTTTCCCTCCGAGAGAAACCCCTGTGAGCTTCGATATCCGTTCGGGCTGAAACACATGGAGTTCGTCGACCTTTGTTCCAACGGCCTCCATGCCCACGATCGCCACCACAAGCGTTGTAGCAGATGGAATGACGGGTTCCTTTTCCCGCGGGGCTTTGACTGGCCGACCCGCAGCGCCGTCCGCCTCTACAATCAGGTAGTCGATACCATCGAGGCCCCAAAGCATGACGACTGCTTCGGGAGAAAGGCCCTTCAACTTCTTTCCCTCAATCCTTTCGGAAGCCAAGGTGATGTGGCGGCCGGGTCCGAGGTACTTCTCGGCAAAGGCTTTCAGTCTTTCCGGGTCCGATTCGACACCGAGCGCTTCCGTCTCCTCCGGAGACGGTTCGCGGATCTTGGTCGTCGTGGTGGTTACGACCCTCTTTCCGCTGGCCTTCAGTTCCCGGGCCAAACGAAACATGAGCGTCGTTTTACCGCCCGCCCCCACCAGACTGATCATCTCTCGATCTCTCAGCTCAAAAGCCTCTTTGAGGGAAATCCCCCTCCTTTCCCCCGCTACAAACCCTTCGACGAGAGAAAAGATCACCTTCTGATCTGGGTCCACCAGCGCCCCCTATGCCCGGTTGAATCGATTTAAGATCGCCTCGAGGACCCCTCCGCCGATCGCTCTCGCCTTTTCGGAGATGGTGAAACAAAGCTCCCTTTTGCCCCTCGGGTCAATATCCCCCACTTTCATCCCTTCTTTCACCTCGGTTCCGCCCCGAAGCATGCCTCTGATCACTCCGTCAATCCCCGCCGTCACCGGTTGATCTTCCACCCAGGCCACAATGGCTCCCTTTTCAACCCCCTCCCCGATCGACCTGACCGGTCTGAAAACCCCATTTCCCGTGGCGCGAAGAACCCTTTCCACCGTAAATCCCAAAACAGGGGCTGGAATCCCCGTATCGGGTTCTGCCCCTCCTTCGTAAATAACCTTGCCCAGGTTCTGACCCCGGTTCGTTTCGATCACCACATGTACGTCCTTTCCCGCTGTAAACCCGGGTCCAAGCCCGATGACCAAAGGAGCATCGGTTCGTTGGGTCCCCAGGTTCCGCTTGGCCAAGGTTGCATCCACAACGACATCGGGCGAAAGAAACGCTCGGGTTGATCTGGCTTGTGGATCAACAAAGAGGGGAATTTTCCCTTCTGCCCAGACAGCCTCCACCTCCTCCAATCTCGGGACGAGTTTGGACCAGACCCCCTCCACCTCTTTTTCTCCCTCGTAAACCGCCTCACAGAAAGAGACCTCCCTGCGCACAGCGAGAGGACGGGGAATTTCAAGCAAGCAGATTTTGAAATGGGACCGAAAGAGGCGATGGGCCACACCGCTGGCCATCTCTCCAGCGCCTCGGATGAGCACAACCAACTCCGCCAGCGACCTTCTCTCTTCCAAAGGCGATTCCTCCTACCCGACGTTTCGTTTTTTGAGGGCCATAGAATTGCCCTTCGATCTCTTCCTCATTTTGCATGCTTTTTTGTAATCTTTCCAGGTGTCGAGATCTCGGATGACACCCTCCGATCGAGTCCGTACACAAATGACTCTTTCAGCATACCGATCGATGATCGGCCTCCCTCCCTTGTCTCCCTTGAGCTGAAGAAGATTTTTCAGATAACATCGATCAAAGAGAACAGGGTGCCCTCTCTTCCCTCCATAACAGGGAATCACGATCATCCCTTTCCCGGGACGAAAGGCTTTAATAAGGGTGTTGATCGTTGCCGGCCTCAAAAAAGGCTGATCACCCAAGGCGATCAAGAAACCTTGTGCCTTGGCATGGGCCGAACGAAGGCCCCTTCGGATGGAACTGCTCATACCCCACCGGTAAGAGGGATTGAAAACGAGCTTGACCTTGTCCCCCTTGGCAAGCCCGCTCCAGAAGGCCGGTTCGGAACGAACGACCAGAATGATTTCGTCCACCTTTGAGCGGATCAACGTGTCGAGGCAACGCTCGAGGACCGTCTTCGTACCAAGGGGAAGGCTCAGCTTATCCGCTCCCATCCGTCTGCTTTCACCCGCACCAAGCAAAATGGCAGAGATCATAGAGGCTATGGAACTCGACTTCGGCAAAAAGCCCTCGAAATGGATGGACGACGATCTTCTTCTCCCAATCGTTTCATTCCTACGGGATAGACCGGCGAATTTACTTTAATGCCAATCTTTCGTCCGTGTCAAGTTGGCCTGCGGTTCTCCACCAGGGGCCCGGGCTCCGATTCGGGAAGGGGGCAAGTCCAACCCTCAGATTGCTTCGCTGATTGCTTCGCTGCGCTCGCAGTGGCGAGCTTGGCTTCGGGCCCTCTCCTTCTGCTCATCGCGAGGTGTGTCCTTCCCGTCATTGTGAGCGGCAACGTAAGAAGCAATCGGGGAAATCGCAAAAAATTGGCTCCAAGCCCTTGACGGAAACAGAGAATTTATTAATCTTCTCAACATGGAAATGACAGCTACCTCCCTCTCCCGCCTTGGCGGGACAGGGCTAGGGCATGGGTGTTGCCTTGGAGTTGCCCCCTTTATCTCCCCCCTCATTCCCTCTGACTCTCGTTACTATCGGGAGCCGGCCGGGTTTGACAGAGGCGCTCCGATATGGTATCGGTACTCTGAAAAGATGAACCGCCTTTTTGAGATCTCTTCTATTTTTTTGATGGTCGTTTCCGTCCTTCTCCTCCAGCCGGCAGAAGGGGTTGCAGCGAAGGTCACGGATGTGAGGTTTTGGTCCGCCACGGATCATACCCGCGTGGTCCTCGATCTCAACGAACCCGTCCAGTTCGATACAATCTCCCAAGAAGCTCCTCCTCAAACGGTCATCGAACTGAAAGGGGCATCCCTTCAAACCCAAAAGAGGCAATGGGAGCCGAAAGACCTTTTCGTCAATAAGGTCATCTTGACCGAGGTGGCTCCGGACAGCGTCAAACTCCTCTTGCAGCAGAAAAGACCCCTCAAGGCGAACGTCTTCCTTCTCAAGCCCCACCAGGACAAACCTTACCGCTTGGTTGTGGATCTGGTCGATCTTGTCCAGGAAAAAAGAGAGGAGGAGGAACGAAGGAGGCAGAAAGAGATTGAGCCGAAGTCGAAGATCGTTGTCATCGATCCGGGCCACGGAGGAGAGGACCCTGGAGCAGTGGGGCCCACAAAGACAATGGAAAAGGACATTGTCCTGAAGGTGGGCACTCAGGTCGTCCAGCTTCTCAATCAAGGCAAAGGGATTCAGGCCTTTCTCACCCGAAAAGGGGATTACTTCATTCCTTTGCATACAAGGGTGAAAATAGCCAGGGAATACCGGGCCGATCTCTTGATCAGCCTCCACACGGACGGAAGTTTCAATCCCGGCGCAAAGGGATCCTCGGTCTATTGTTTATCCCTTTCGGGTGCGACAGACCAGGCTGCCAAGATCTTGGCCGACAAGGAAAACATGTCGGACATCCTCGGTGGAGCAATCCCAACCCCGGCCTCTTTATCAAAGAATCCCGAGGTGAACCAGATCCTCTTTGACCTGATGCAGAACAACTCCATGAAGGAGAGTTTCCGATTTTCGGAACTCCTTCTCGATGACCTCAAAAAGATCCATCGTCTGAAATACTCGACCTACAAACAGGCAAACTTCGTGGTTCTGAGGGCTCCTGATATCCCCTCGGTCCTCGTGGAAATGGCTTACATCACCAACAAGGACGAAGAACAGTTGCTTCTCCGCCCCGAGTTTCAGGAAAAGTTCTCAAAGACCCTCGTCTCCACGATCCAGAAGTTCCTATCCCCCTAAGTTCTCCATAACGCTTCAATCCCTTGTGGGCGAGACAGCATCGGACGCCCGTCTTCCGAAAAGAAGGGGCCACGCCCTTTGACAAAACGGGTTTTCAGTTTTATAAAAAGAGTGGCCACGAAGGCCAGGCTCCTCTACGAAAGAGGCTGGACGTGGCTTTTTTTATTCCAAACGGTCGAAAGAAAGGAGCGCCCTATGTGCGAATCGAGTGCATACCTTGTGAAAGGGGATAAAGAAGAGCTGATCATGGAAGATGTTTCCATCCTTCGGCCCGAAGGAAGCGAGCTTTACCTTCAGAATATTTTCGGCGAGCAAAAGAGGCTGAAAGCCCGCATCAAGGAGATGAACCTCCTCGATCATCGACTCCTTCTCGAAGAGGTCTAAGAACCCGCTGCGACCCGGAGGATGCTCTTGACCGGGTCGCCTTTTTGTCGTATCGTTATTCGGGATCTCGTATAACGGTTCGATCGCCCATGAAGCTCGTCTACAAAATCTGGATCGATCAGAGCGGAAAGGCTTTTGGCGACGGTCCCCTTGCCCTCCTCAAGGGAGTCGAGCAGACGGATTCCCTGAATCGGTCCGCGGCGAAAATGGGCATGTCTTACAGCAAGGCCTGGGGTCTGATTCGAACGTTGGAGGCAAGGCTTGGCTTTCCGCTCTTGGAACGAAAGGTCGGGGGCCCTTCGGGAGGCGGGTCCAAACTGACGTCCGAGGCAAGAGAATTGGTCGCCCGCTACGAAGGGCTGAGGCGAGATGTGGATCAGGCGATGGAAACCCTCTTCGAGAAACATTTTGGCCCCTTGAAAGGAAGATCGCGAAAGGAGAGGGAAGACCGCGACGCTCCGGACTCCCGCCGGCGTAGAGGAAGGAGACGAAAATGAAGCTCCATTGTCACCTGTTTCAACGCAAAGGATTTTTTCACCCAAAGGCCCTTTCGCTTCTCCCGATGCTCACTTTCTTCCTATTGGGCCAGGCCCAGCTCGCTTTCTCCGCCGCGAAGCTCCTGCTCTTTGCCGGCGCTGCGAGCAAGCCGGCTACCGAGGAAGTAATCGAGACCTTCCAAAAGAAAACCGGAATCATTGTGGAAGCGACCTTCGGAGGTTCCGGGTTTGTTCTCTCCCAGATGAAGCTGGCCCAAAGGGGGGACCTCTACTTTCCAGGCTCTTCCGATTTCATGGAGATGGCCAAGCGCGAGGGGCTGGTCTTCCCGGATTCGGAAAGAATCGTCGTTTATCTCGTCCCCGCAATCAATGTCCAGAAGGGAAACCCCAAAGGCATCCGTACCCTTCGTGATTTGACCCGGGAGGGGCTCCGCCTGGCGATTGCCCATCCTGAGATGGTCTGCGTGGGAACGTACGCAGTTGAGATCATCGAAAAGAACCTTTCGCCTCAAGAAAAAGATCGTCTTCGAAAGAACCTGGTGAACTATACCGAGAGCTGCGAAAAGACGGCGAACGCTGTCTCCCTCAAGGCGGTGGACGCTGTGTTGGGGTGGCGGGTCTTCCACTATTGGGACCCCGATCGGATCGAAACGATCCTGCTCAAACCGGGGGAAATCCCCCGAATCGGCTACCTTCCCATCGCCATCTCAAAATTCGCTTGGGACAAGGTTACGGCACAGAGGTTCATCGATTTCCTTCTCTCCGCCGAAGGCAAAGCCCCCTTTCGAAAATACCACTACCTCATGGAGCTGGAAGAGGCCCGACGATTCACCCGACCCGATGCTCCGGTGGGAGGGGAGTATAAGCTGCCAAACATCTGGAAGGCGACGTCTTCGCAGGGGGAGAGGAAATGAGCTTTCGCAAAACGATGATCGGCGCTTCGGTAGCGCTTTTTCTCTTCTATTTCACCCTTTTGCTTTCCCTTCTCTTTTTCTTCGGAGCCAAAGGATTCTGGGAGGTTTTTCTTCACCCTTCCACCCTTTTCTCCATCCGCCTGAGCCTCGTTGCCGCCACCTTGGCCACCCTTCTTGCTGTGGTGGTTGGATTACCGGCTGCCTATGCCCTCTCCCGGTTTGAATTCCCGGGCAAACACGTTCTTGACACCTTTCTCGAAATCCCGATGATCATCTCGCCCATCGCTCTGGGCGCAGCCCTCCTCGTCTTCTTCAACACACCCCTTGGAACGCTCATCCAAACCAAGGGAATCTATTTTGTCTTCGAGGTGCCCGGGATCATCCTTGCCCAGTTTGCATCGGTTGCGGGATTGGCGACCCGCCTTATGAAGGCCTCCCTCGACGAAATTGCTCCGCGCTATGAAGCCGTGGCCCGATCCCTCGGGCTCTCTCCCTGGCTGGCCTTTTACAAAGTGACCCTGCCCCTCTCCCTTCGAGGGCTAACGGCCTCGATCATTCTTTCGTGGGCGAAGGCAGTAGGCGAATTCGGTGCCACGGTGACCCTTGCCGGAGCCATGCCCGGAAAGACAGAAACCCTCCCTGTGGCGATCTTCCTGGCCTTAGGCTCGGCCAACGTGGAGCGAGCCGTTGTCCTCATCCTGATTCTCGCTTTTCTGGGTCTTATCACCCTCTATGCCGTTCGCCTGACGGGGAAGAGGTATCACGATGATTAGGATCGAAGGGCTTAGAGTCGAGTTCGATCGCTTCCGGATTGAGGAACTTCATATCCGCATCGCCGAAGGAGACTTTCACTTCCTCCTCGGCCCCACGGGAAGCGGAAAGACCCTCATCCTCGAATCGATCATGGGGCTTCGCAAGCCCAAAGAGGGAAGGATATGGATTGGAGAAAAGGAGGTTCAATCCTTGCCGCCCGAGAAGAGGGAGATTTCCTACGTTCCCCAGGATTTAGCACTCTTTCCCCATCTACGGGTCCGGGATAACATCTTTTTTGGAATCAGGGCACGAAACCTCGACATGGCTCGCTACAAACCCTACGTCGACGACCTCATCGAACAGATGCGCCTCTCGCCCCTTTTGGACCGATTTCCAGCGACGCTGAGCGGCGGAGAGAAGAAGCGAGTCGCCCTTCTACGGGCCTTGGCCCCGAAACCAAAACTTCTTCTTCTCGACGAACCCCTTTCGGGTCTCGACCCTTCTATGAGAAAGGAGATTCAAAAGCTCTTAAAGACCCTTCATGCCTTCCTTCACCCGACGACCCTTTGCGTGACTCACGATTTTGAAGAAGCCTATCTCCTGGCCGGAGAAATCACCCTCTGCATCAATGGAAGAGTGGAACAAAGGGGAAAACGGGACGAGATCTTTTTCAAACCCCGATCGAGAAAGGTAGCTGAATTCCTCGGAGCGAAGAACCTCTACCGGGCAAAGGTCTTGAAGGAAGAGAAGGAAACTTCCCGATTTATACTGGACGTCCAAGGTCTTCCCTTTTCGATCCCCGGGCGGGCTTGCCCGGAGGGGTTGCGACTCGGCGAGGAGGTCGATCTTTTCATCCGCCCCGAGGAGGTGATGATCATTCGGGAGACCAAACCGATCAAGGATTCCCTCAAGCACAATCTCATCGAGGGAATAATCGTCGACATCGTGGATCGAGGGAGGGATCGAACGGTCTTTTTTGAATCCCTCGAGGGCCGGATCCCTTTTGAAATAGCGATCCCAAACTATGCCTTCCGAAACCTCGACCTCTTTCCTCGAAAAAGGGTCAAGGCTGCTCTTCGGGACGAATCGCTCTGGCTCATGCCTTTGGACGGCGGTCCAGGCCTTTAGAATCCGTCTCAAATATGGTACCATTCCCCCATGGCGCGCAAAAAGGAAGAACCTTTCTTCAACGTCATCCTGGACAGCATCGCCGACGGTGTCTTCACCATCGACAAGGAGGGCCGAATCACCTTCATCAACAAGGCCGGCCAGGAAATAACCGGCTTTTCGAGCAAAGAGGCCATCGGTCATTACTGCTTCGACATCTTCAGGGCCGATATCTGCCAAACGCGTTGCGCCCTCAAAGAAACGCTCAGAACCAAGAGAGAGATCACAAACCTTCCCGTCACGATTCTCCGCAAGGACGGTAAGAAAATTCCTATCAGCATCAGCACGGCCGTTCTTCGAAACGAACGGGGAGAGATGATCGGGGGGGTGGAGACCTTTCGGGACCTCTCCACGATTGAGGAGCTCAAGAAGGAACTTCACGAAAAATACACCCTCGGCGATATCGTCAGCAAGAACCACGCGTTGCGAGCCATCTTCAACATCCTGCCCAATATCGCCGAGAGCGATAGCACGGTCTTGATTCAGGGCCCCAGCGGAACGGGAAAAGAATTGCTGGCAAAGGCCATCCATCATCTCAGTCGAAGGAAAACGAAGCCTTTCATCAACGTCAACTGTGGAGCCCTTCCAGACTCGTTGCTCGAATCGGAACTTTTCGGCTACGTGAAGGGGGCCTTCACCGATGCCAAGCGGGACAAACCAGGTCGCTTCGCCCTTGCGAACGGCGGCACCCTCTTCCTCGATGAAGTGGGGGACATGACGCCCGCTCTTCAGGTCAAGCTCCTTCGGGTCCTTCAGGAGAAGGAATACGAACCCCTTGGTTCCACCTCTCCTCGAAAGACGGATGTGCGGATCATTGCCGCCACAAACAAAGACCTTTCGAAGCTGGTCCAAGAGGGAAAATTCAGAGATGATCTCTATTATCGTCTGAATGTGGTCAAACTCGAATTGCCCCCCTTATCCGAACGAAAAGAAGACATTCCCCTTTTGATCGATGCTTTCATTCAGAAATTCAACGCAAAGATGGGAAAACAGGTTTCAGGTATATCCGAGCAGGCCCTCCGCTTACTCCTCGACTACGATTATCCTGGAAACATCCGGGAGCTCGAAAACATCATCGAGCATGCCTTCATCCTCTGTGAAGGTACCCGGATCGAGGTGAACTGCCTGCCGAAGGAGCTGCTCGCCGTGTCCGCGGAGGAGATCAGGGTTTCCGGGACGCGTGAGGGGGCTCCCTTGGAGAGGGCCGAGGCAGAGGCAATCGAAAGGGCATTGCGAAACCATCGGGGGAATCGGACCAAGACGGCTCAAGACCTCGGTGTCAGCCGAACCACGCTTTGGAGGAAGATGAAACGCTACGGATTGGCAGACCTGTTCCAATAACGATACATATCTGTTTCACAAGTTTCTTTTTTGAAACGTTTCATCCTCTGCTTCGCCGACGGCGGGTTGCGTCGAATAGGTCGAACCATTCGTAATCACTGCACTTTTTGTGATGACGGTCATTTTGGCACCTTCTTTGCTTTCCTTAATCTCTAAAATCTTGAGCGTATCGACGGAAGAACCCTTCAAGGCCCCCTCTTCCTCCCCGTGCTTCATGGGTCGAGAAGAAGGAACCTGTGTCGGGAGCCTTCGGGTTGTGGAACCAGGAGGTCGAGAGGTGCGATGAAAATCGCCATGCCCATCTTTCAAGACCGAATCTCTCCCCGCTTCGACTTCTCACCGGAGATGTGGATCATCGAGGTCGAAGGGGAAGAGGTCGTAAGAAAGGAGACCTTTTCGACCCTGAACCTCAACCCTCATCAGCGTATGGAGCAGCTTACCTTTAATGGTGTCGATAAACTCATCTGCGGAGGAATCGATCGATTCTCAGCCCGCGAGCTTGGAGGCAGGGGGATCGAGGTGATTCAGGATGTGATCGGCGAGGCGGAGGTGGTTCTGGATCAATTCGTCAAAGGCACCCTTCGGCCGGGGTGTCGTTGTGAGAGAAGGCAAAGGCGCCGTTGCGGGTGGAAAAGGGGGTTTCTCCTCGAAAAGAAATGAAACCCCTCGGACATCCGGAGCTCGGATTTCAACCTACGGAGGAGGTCAGATCGATGGACGAAGCAAGGTGCGATCAAGACAGAACATGCGAATCCTGTAAGGATTCCGATTCGTGCAGTCAGCAGCAGAAAGAGGCTCATGCCCAGGAACGATTGCGGGCCAAGCTTGCCCGTATTCGACACCGCATCCTGGTGCTGAGTGGAAAGGGAGGCGTCGGAAAGAGTACTGTGGCCACCAATCTGGCCGTAACGTTGGCACGGGATGGCTTGCAAGTGGGACTTCTCGATGCGGACATTCACGGCCCGAACATCCCCAAGATGCTTGGAATCGAGGCAAGTCAAGTCGGAGGGTCCGTCGATGGGATGATCCCTGTGGAGGTTTTCCCGAATCTGAAGGTGATCTCCATGGCCTTCTTCATCGGCGATCGCGATAACCCCGTGGTCTGGCGAGGTCCCTTGAAGCACAGTGCCCTCAACCAATTCCTCGGAGAGGTCGAGTGGGGAGAACTCGATTATCTGGTCGTCGATCTTCCTCCTGGAACAGGAGACGAACCCCTCAGCATCGCCCACTTGATCCGGGACGTCGACGGTGCTGTGATCGTGACAACACCTCAGGATGTGGCCCTCCTTGATTCCCGAAAGGCCGTCCGTTTCAGCAGGATGCTGGGTATACCCGTGATGGGCATCGTCGAGAATATGAGCGGATTGCGTTGTCCTCATTGCCACGAAGAGATCCTCCTTTTTAAGACCGGCGGAGGAGAACGAGCGGCCTCCGAATTGAAGGTACCTTTCCTGGGTCGCATTCCGATCGATCCAGACATGGTCAACGATTGCGACAAGGGAATTCCTCTGGTCATCGAGCACCCCCAATCCGAGGCGGCCAGGGCATTTCAAACCCTTGCGGACCGTTGCAAAGAATTTGTCCGTTTTGGAAAGAGGGAGAAGGAGTTGTACCTTGATACCCAGCCTTACCATTTCAAACGCCAGGAGGTTAAGAGATGAAACGGATTGCGTTGGCTTGCGAAGATGGTTCCGGCCTTGACGGATACCTGAGTGCCCATTTCGGAAGATGTCCCTTCTACACCTTTGTCGAGGTGGAAGGAAACCGGATCCTTAAATCGGAGGTCGTCCGAAACCCCTACTTTCCCAACCATCAGCCCGGGGTGATCCCCGAGTTCATCCACGCCCAAAAGGCCGACGTCATGATCGCCGGCGGCATGGGACCGAGGGCCATCGATTTCTTCACCCAATTTGGCATTGACGTCGCAACAGGGGTTGAGGGAAAGGTGAGGGATATCGTCGAGGCCTATCTGCGTGGAGAGATTGAAGGAATCGTTGCCTGTGAACACCACGGCCACGATCACGGTTGCGAGCAGGAAGGTCGATGAGTGACTTTCTCTTTACCCGTACGTTCCGTTGACCTTTGTGCAAGGGGTTTTTCCAACCTTCGGCTTTAAAAAAACGCCCTAACGAAAGGAGGGATTTCGATGCCTTACGGAATGGGTCCAGCGGGATGGAGGTTTTATCCTCACGGCTATGGCCGGGGATGGTGTTGGCACCCTCCGTGGTACGGAGCTTCCCCTTATCCTTGGGGTCCTCCGACAAAAGAGGAGGAGATCCGCTACCTTGAAGAGGAAGCCCAATTCCTTCGAGACGAGTTAAGTCGCGTGGAAAAGAGGCTTGAAGAGCTGAAGAAGTGAAGGCTTGGGAAAGTCCGTTATGATTCTATCCGTTGCAACTGGCAAAGGGGGCACTGGAAAGACCACCTTCGCGGTCAATCTGGCTCTTTCGCTTCCCGAAGAAAGCGTGGAGTTCATCGATTGCGACGTGGAGGAACCCAATGTTCCCCTCTTTAACAAACCGGAAATCCATCGGGTGGCCTCCGTGGGAACTCCTGTCCCTCGAGTCGATGAGTCGCACGGGATCGCCTTTGTCAATGGAGTTCTCCATATCGAAGAACCCATGGCCTCTCCTCTCATTCGGAGGGTCAAACAGAAGTTGCAGCGGGGAAAAACCGTAATTCTCGATGCCCCTCCGGGCACCTCGCGCCCGGTTATCGAAACCGTCAAGGGAAGTGACTTTTGCGTCCTCGTTACCGAACCGACACCTTTTGGGCTGAATGACCTGGAACTGGCAGTCGGCATGTTGAAAAAACTCAACACTCCCATGGGCGTGGTGGTCAACAAAGCGGATGCCGGAGACCGCAAGGTTTGGGATTATTGCGCCTCTCAAAAGAACCCGGTTCTCATGGAAATCCCCCTGGACCGAGGCATCGCGGAGTGTTATTCGAAAGGGGTCCCCTTCGTCCTTGAGAAGGGTTCGTATCGTTTACGTTTCCAAGAATTCTTTGAAACATTGGAGAAGCTCCATGGATCGATTCGAAGAAACCCAGGAACTGAATGACGAAGTAGGCTATCTCGTCTATAATGAGACGCTGATCGATCACTTTGTTCATCCGCGAAACGTCGGAGAAATCGAGAACCCCGACGCCATTGGGACTGTCGGAGATCCGGCATGCGGAGATTTTATCAGAGTTTACCTCAAAGTGAAAGACGAAAGAATATCTGACTTCCGATTCTTGACCCAGGGATGTCCCGGAGCTATTGCCACGGCCAGCATTGCAACGGAACTCGCCATCGGTAAAACGCTCGATGAGGCCTTAAAGTTGACGGACAACGACGTTATCCTGGCAGCAGGAGGCATCCCTGCACGAAAAGCCCATTGCTCCCTCCTCGCCATCCGAGGCCTCCATGAGGCGATTGCCAATTACCGGAAGAAAAAGACGGGAGAAAAAGAGTCGGTGGGACAATAGAGCGCATGACTTCCTCATCGCGCGGTCACGGAGAGGTGTTCTTCGACAAAGGTTCGAACAAGGTAGCCATCCCATGGGACGGGAAAAGAATCGGATAAAACAGTTGGCGATCGTCAGCAGCAAGGGAGGGACGGGAAAGAGGACGATAGCTGCTGCCTTTACGGCCTTAGCGAAGAACAAGGTCATGGTGGATTGCGGTGTCGAGGGCCCCCAGGGATCGGTTGTCCGGTTTCGGCTTCCATCACCGGGGTCGATGCTCGCCTATACCTGTGGTGGAGTTGCGAAGATCGTTCGAAGCATGTGGGAAGAGGTCCAGCGGGTTCTTGCCGCACCCTTTGCGTGAGAAAGGCCCGGTGAGGACGGTTCAAGAAAAAAGGCTTGGGGGTTCCCTCATGAGAAAAATTCTTCACCCGAGAGGCCAAAGGTCTTCGCCTCTTGAATCAAAAGGAGGAACGACGTATGAGTCAGAAGGTGATTGATTTATTGAACGAAGCCAGGGCAAGGGAGCTCGGAGCGATCAGTCAGTACATGCTCCATCACTACGAACTGGAGGACCGCGACTATGGCAAACTGGCCTCCAAGTTGAAAGAGATAGCCATTGCAGAGATGAAACATGCCGAAAAGCTGGCGGAACGGATCCTTTTTCTCAACGGCGAGCCCACCTCAAAACCCAATGCCCTTCCCAAGAAAGGCCAAGAAATTGGAGAGATGTTGGCCACGGACGTCGACCTTGAAAATCAAGCCATCACCATGTATAACGAAGCATCGGTCATCTGCTCCGCCGAGAAGGACCAGAAGTCGAAGGACCTTTTTGAAGAGCTTCTCGGTGAGGAAGAGGCCCATCTTCACTTTTTCGAGAGGATCAAGAACCACATCGACAAGATGGGCGCGGCCTACATTGTGACGCTGACGGGAAAGAAACAAGAAAGTGCCTGATGGCATTTCCAGGCAGTCTTGAAGAAAGGGATCGTTCCCTTTTGACGGCTCTATGGGAAGGGAAATCGGAACCGGTTCTGGCGAAATGGGGAAGCGCCGAAAAATCGAAGAAACGAGGACTTTTTAGACCTTGGCACGGGAGCCTCGAAGGACGGGCAAAGTCGTCGGTGTTTGTGTAAGTCAGAAACGGAGCGATCCGAAGCAGAATATAGGTAAAGGAACACTCCGGAAGGGATTTGGATTGCTTGGGGATTCCCATGGTGGAACGGAAAAAGAGGTAAGCCTCTTAGCCATTGAAAGCATCCGCAGACTCTGCGCTGGTACGGGCATTTCGGCGGGGCCGGGATGCTTCGCGGAGAATGTCACGACCGAAGGAATCGATCTGACCTCTCTTCCGATCGGAGCCCTTTTGCAAGCGGGAGAAGCCAGGCTGAGGGTGATTCAAATTGGAAAGGATCCCACCGAAGCTCATACCTACAACTACCAGGGCTACTCCATCCTGCCGAAAGAAGGGATTTTTTGCAAGGTAGAAGAGGGGGGTGAGGTGAAAGTGGGCGATACGATCCAATGGAGCGAACAGGAATAACCTCCTCCCAAGCCTCCAAGCCCTTATTACTATGCTCATATGAGTCCGGGCAAACAAAGGGAAAATAAATCCCCCTGCCCCTGGGGAAGAGGCGCTCCCCTCCGTCATTGCGAGGCACGCCGTGCCGAAGCAATCTCGGAGTTTATTCGTATGCTCATATGAGTTTGGCCAAAACCAGGCAAAATAAATCTTCCTCCCCCCGGGGAGAGGATTGAGGTGAGGGGGCAATTCCAAGGGAACACCCTCACCTCAGCCCTCTCCCGCCAAGGCGGGAGAGGGAGATCTCCGTTGTTTCTATTTTGAGAAGATTAATGAATTCCTTCCTGGCGGAAGAGAGAGGGTTTTTCCCAATCCCGTTTCGATGCGTCGGTTGACACTACTGTCTCAAGAAGTTAGGCTAAAGGAAGGAGGCCGCGAACATGACTCTTCGAATAACCATTCTTTGTGAAAACACGGTGGGCCGTCTCGTGGGGTTTGGAGAACATGGCTTTTCGGCCTTCATTGAAACCGAGACAAAATCCTATCTCTTCGACACCGGCAGCGGGCATGCCGTAGTGGCCAACGCCCTCCTGCTCAATAAGGACCTTCGAAGCATCGCAAAGATCTTCCTGAGCCACGGACACTACGATCATACAGGAGGCCTTCCCGAAGTGCTTAAGCTCCGGGGAAGGGTGGAGGTCCACGCACATCCCGACATTTTTCTCGATCGTTTTGCCGTGAGCAAAGAAGGCGATCGTGAAATCAAACGATTCGTAGGATTGCCTTACAAGCGAGCCTATCTCGAAACGCTCGGGGCGAATTTCATCCTCAATCGAGAATGGGTCGAAGTCGAAAAGGGGATATACCTTACCGGCGAAGTACCGAGACAAACGGGCTTCGAGAAATCCGATCCGAGACTGGTCATCGAGGTGGACGGCAAGCGCATCCAAGACACCTTCCCCGACGACCAATCCTTGGTTCTGGACAGCGAAAAGGGACTCGTCCTCATCCTCGGATGTGCTCATGCGGGCATGATCAACATCATCCATCACGTGACCGAAAAGACGGGAAAGAATCGCTTTCATGCTATCTTAGGGGGAACGCACCTTGACTTTCTGAACCCTCAGCAACTCGAAGATTCCATTCGAAGCTTAAAAGAAATTCGGGTTGAAAAGATCGGGGTCTCCCATTGCACGGGGCTGAGAGGCGCCTCAAGGCTTGAGCAGGAGTTCAAGGATCGATTCTTCTACGGCTGCGTTGGAAGTGTCCTCGAGATTTGAAAGGCGAAACCCATGATGAGAATCGAGATCCCCGGTTGGGGCAATATGGAAGCAAAGAATCTGATCCTTGACATGAACGGAACGATCGCCACGGACGGCAAGATCTCTCCCGAAGTAAAAGAGAAGATCAATCTCCTCTCCCAATCTCTAAAAATTTATGTCCTGACAGCAGACACCCACGGAACCGCATCGAAAGAGGTTGAAGGTCTCACCGTGGAGCTGATTCAAGTTCCGGATGAGGATAGCAAGGCCGCGAAGGGTGCCTTTCTAAGCCAAATCGCTCCAGAGTCGACCATCGCCATCGGAAATGGAAGCAACGATCAGTTCCTTCTTCGGGAGGCCGCCCTCGGCATCGCCGTCTTAGGAGATGAAGGGCTATCTCTCGCAGCCTTGCAGAGCGCAGACGTGGTGGTCCAAGACATCTCCCAAGCCCTGAACCTCCTTCTGAAACCCAAGAGACTCACCGCCACGCTGAAGGAATAAGAAGCGAGAGGGACGGTTGATGCTCCAGCATCTTTGGCTTATTCCTGTCGGCTTTGTCATCGGAACCTTGGGGACGCTCATCGGAGCCGGAGGGGGGTTTGTGTTGGTGCCCTTCCTCCTCCTTTGTTACCCGAAGGAGCAACCCGAAACGATCACCGCGATCTCTCTCGCGGTCGTTTTCTTTAACGCATTCTCGGGCTCGGTAGCCTATGCACGGTTGGGCCGTATCGATTACCGATCAGGCCTGCTCTTGTCGGCGGCCACCCTCCCGGGCGCGGTCTTGGGAGCCCTGACCACCGCCTACATCCCTCGCCGACTTTTTGACGCGATCTTTGGCGTTCTGATGATGGGCATTGCCGTTTTTCTCTTCCTTCGGCCCGGCAGGGACGGCCAGAAAAAACCCGAAAAACGGCCGACCCATCGGACACGAACCGTGGTCGAGGCCGACGGGACCCGACACACCTATTCCTACAATCCAATCCTCGGGGTGGGGTTGAGCCTTTTGGTGGGGTTTGTTTCCAGTCTCCTTGGAATCGGCGGCGGCATCATTCATGTTCCCGCTCTGGTCCACCTATTGAATTTCCCAGTCCACATCGCCACCGCGACCTCCCATTTCATGCTGGCCGTCATGGCCTTAGCCGGGACAATCGTCCATCTCATAGCAGGCGTCTTCAGCCATGGCTTGCGAAGAATGATCGCTTTGGCTATCGGGGTCTTGCTCGGAGCCCAGTTGGGAGCAAGACTTTCCGGAGGAGTTCACGGCAACTGGATTGTTCGAAGCCTGGCCATAGCGCTTGGGTTTGTGGGCATCCGAATCTTGATGATGGCCTTTTGAAAATACAAGCGATAAGGAAGGGAAACGGTCGCGTTCCAAGAATCTCTCCCATGGGTCCCCACGGGCCCCCTGGGTGGCAGGTTATCTCCAGAAGCCTTCAAACTTCTCTCCCCGCAGAGAGCACCACACGGGGTGGGCACGTTGCAACGTACCCCTACAGGCTCTGGGAGAAAAGTTGGTGTGCTCACGGGGCTAAAGCTTTCTCTCGGAACACTCTTGGCAAATCGTTCAGATGAGGCCTACGGTTTCAGGATCACCTTCAAGAGATTGGGCTCGCCTTTGCGAAGGGAATCAAACCAGCGAGGGCCCTCCGCAAGGGGGGCCACGGCACTCACGAGCGGCGCCACCTGAATGGCCCCAGCCGCCATCCACTCCAAGCAAGTGGGGTACTCGCCCGACGCCGCACACGAACCCGAGAGCTTTAGCTCGTTCGTCACGACCCTCTGGAGAGGGAGCTCCACCGTCGGCGAGAGGTTCCCGACGAGCGTCAGGCGCCCCCCTCTACGAACAGAAGCGATGGCGGTTTTCACCGTTTCGTTAAGCCCCACCACTTCCATGGCCGCATCCGCTCCTCGGCCCATTGTGAGCTCTCGAATCGCTTCAGCCACGTCCACCCGTCCGGCCTCCACCTTCTCGTCAGCGCCGAGGCGTAAGGCCATCTCCAGGCGCTTGAGATCCTTATCCACGGCGATAATTCTCCGGCAACCGGCGAGGCGAAGGGCCTGTACGACAAGAAGCCCGATCATTCCCGTCCCCACCACAACAACCGTATCGGTCGCCTTGACCGCTGTCCGCCTTACCACATGGGCCGCAATCGAAACCGCTTCCGCCATCGCCGCGTGTTCGAAACTTAAACTATCCGGCAAGCGGTAAAGGATCCGTTCCGGGACAACGACATACTCTGCAAAGGCACCATCTCGGCGATAATCTCCACAGGACACGCCAAGAACCTGACGACGCTCACAAAGGTTGGTCTGGCCTTCTTGACAATAAGAGCACCGTCCACAATACACGGTCGAATCGAAGGTAACCCGATCGCCCGGAAGCCAGGATTTTACCCCTTCGCCTGCCTCGGCAACGACCCCTGATGCTTCGTGCCCCATGATGAGGGGTGGGATCCGTCTCCCTGTGCTCCCGTCCATCCCATGCACATCGCTACCGCAGATGCCGCAGGCCTTGACTTCCACGAGCACCTCATCCGGGCCAGGGACCGGCTGAGGGACCTCCATATATTCAAGATGACTATACGCTGTAAGCACAAGAGCTTTCATCATTTCCGTTCCTTAACGCCATGTCTCCTCAAAAACTGCTCCAGAACTTCATAGGGCTGAGCCCCTACGACTCGATCCCCATCCATCTGAAACGTGGGAACAGCGGTAATGTCCAACTCCGAACAGCGGGCCCAATCCGAATCAACGGCCTTTCGGTAGGAACGCGATTCAAGAACCGATCGCGCCTCCTCTTCATCAAGGCCTGCACATCTGGCCAGCTCCAGGAGCGTCTCCTTTTTCCCAATGTTTTTCCCCTCGACGTAATAAGCCCGAAAAACCGCTTCGTGAAAGGCATCCTCTTTCCCTTTTGACTCCGCCCATTTCGCCAATTCCTGGGCCAAACGGCTGTTATAGGTCATGGTCCTTTCGCCAAAGGGCACCCCAACCTCTTTGGCCACCCGCTTCAACCGCTGTGTCGCCTCGGCAAGATCGATTCCCCTTCGGCTGTAAAGTTCTCTTAGCGGAGTTCCCTCCTCAGGGGTCTCAGGGTGAAGAGGAAAAGCCCTCCATCGGACCGCGATCTCGTAATTTCTCCTCAGCTTTTCAATACGGACCGTACTGAAATAGCACCAGGGTCAGACATAATCCGAAAAAAC
>Ga0123519_10004097_pt1 | contig 23769 bp, 19 predicted proteins | sample YelNatPaOPRAMG02_FD_87396 | JGI IMG/M metagenome (GOLD analysis project Ga0123519, IMG submission 87396) | Hot spring microbial communities from Yellowstone National Park - Yellowstone National Park OP-RAMG-02 (version 2) | ecosystem: Environmental > Aquatic > Thermal springs > Hot (42-90C) ...
GAGAGGGGGAGGAAAGGATGACCTCCGGCCCCTTTGACCTCCTGGTGCGCGGGGGCTTGGTGGTGACGCCCCGAGGGATCTCCCGCCGCGATGTGGCCGTGCAGGGGGAGAAGATCGCCGCGGTGGAGGCCAACCTTCCCCCGGACTCCGCCCGGCAGGTGGTGGACGCCACGGGGAAGTTCGTCCTGCCGGGGGTGGTGGACGTCCACACCCACCCCCTCTACGAGGACGACTTCCAGTGGACGGCCATCACCGCCGCCTGGGGAGGGACCACGACCCTGGTGCACTACGCCTATGCCTTCCCCGGGATGACAGTGCCGGAGGCCATTGAGCACGCCATCGCTGAGGGCAGCCGGACTTCCTGCCTGGACTTCGCCCTCCACGTGGGCCTCTTCCAGGTGGAGCGCCAGTACCAGGAGATCCCCGACGCGTTCCGCCTGGGCGTGCGGACCTTCAAGATGTTCATGACCTACGCCAAACTGGGGCGCATGACCTCGGACTACTACCTGGCCGCGGCCATGGACCTGATCGCCGCCCAGGGAGGCATGGCCATGATCCACGCCGAAAACGGCCTGGCCACCGACTACCTGGAGGACAAGTTCAACCGGCTGGGCGTGCCGGCCATCCAGGCCTTCGGCCGCATGCGCCCGGCGGTGCTGGAAGCCGAGGCCATCCACCGCGCCATCGCCATCGCGCAGGTCTGCGGGTGCCCGGTCTACTTCCCCCACGTCAGCGCAGGCCTCTGCCTGGAGCCGATCCGCCGAGCCCAGGAGGCCGGCCTCCCCGTCTACGCGGAAACCTGCCCGCAATACCTGACCCTCACCGAAGAGGACCTCTTCCGCTGGGGGCCGCTGGCCAAGATCGCCCCGCCCCTGCGCACGGCGGTGGACAACGAAGCCCTGTGGCAGGGCATCCGGGACGGCACCATCCAGGTCGTCGCCAGCGACCACGCCCCCAAGGCCAAGACGCGGGAGTCCGACTTCTTTGAGGCGGCCTACGGCTCTCCCCAGGCGGAGACCCTGCTCACCGTGACCTACGATGCCGGCGTCAACGGGGGGAAGATCGCACTGCCCCGCCTGGTGGAGGTGCTCTGCGAGGCACCGGCGCGGCTCCTGGGCCTCTACCCCCGCAAGGGCTCCCTGGAGCCTGGCGCGGATGCCGACCTGGTCCTCTTTGACCCTTCCCAGGTGCACGTGCTCCGGGGGGAAACGCAGCACAGCCGCGCCGGGTACACCCTCTACGAGGGGCGCACCTGTCTGGGCAAGCCGTGGATGACCTTCCAGCGTGGACGCCCCGTCCTCGCGGGAGGGGAACTGGTGGCCCGCCCGGGCGACGGGCGCTACCTGCGCCTCGTGTGAAAGGAAAGCCGATCCGAGCGCGGAGCACCCCGCTGGCTCGCCAGGGCGGGGTGCTCCGCGTCAGAGACCCGCGGTAGAGAGAGGTGCAGCGCGATGGGTGAGAAGAGGGACCCCCTTTCGGCCCGCCTGCGCGACCTGGCGGCCCGTGAGCGGCCAGCCATGGTCCGCTCCTGCCAGCGCCTGATCCAGACCCCCAGCCCCTCCGGCCAGGAAGGCGCTGTGGTGGACCTGGTGGCCCAGGAGATGAAAGCCCTGGGGTTTGACGAGGTCTCGGTGGACGCGGTGGGCAACGTCGTGGGCAGGATGCAGGGCGAGGGCGGGCCGTCGGTCATGTTCAACTGCCATGTGGACCACGTGGCCCCTGGGGATGAGAGCCGGTGGCCCTTCCCCCCGTACTCCGGGGCATTGCACGAGGGGTACATCTGGGGGGTGGGGGCCAGCGATACGAAGGGCGCCCTGGCTCCCCAGGTCTACGCCGTGGCGGCCCTGCGCCGCGCCGGGTTCACGCTCCCGGGCGACGTCTACGTGGTGGGCGTCGTGCAGGAGGAGGTGAACGGCCTGGGCACGCGCAACCTGCTCCAGCACCTGCGGCCGGACGCGGTGGTCCTGGGTGAGGCCACGGCAAACCAGATCGCCCGCGGCCACCGCGGGCGCGGGGAGGTGGTGGTCCGCATCTGGGGGCGGGCGGCCCACGCCAGCGCGCCGGAACGGGGCGTGAACCCGCACCAGGTGGCGGCCCGCTTCATCCTCGCCCTGGAGCGCCTCTCCCTGCCGACCCACCCGGAGTTGGGGGCCTCGTCCCTCACCCCCACCCTCTACCGCACCGACCAGGTCAGTGGCAACGTCATCCCCGGTGAGGTAGACCTGCACCTGGACTGGCGCGTGGTCCCCGGGATGGAGGTGGAGGCCTTCCTCGGCCGCCTGCAGGCCCTGCTGGACGAGTGCCTGATCCCCGGGAGCAAGGCCGAAGTCGGCCTCATGCAGCGGCACCTGCGATCCTACAAGGGGCACGAGCAGACCATCGCCGCCCTGACCATGCCCTTCCTCCTGCCCGAGGACCACGCCCTGGTGTGGGGGAGCCGCGCCATCCTCTCCCAGGCCCTGGGGCGGGAGGTGCAGGTGGGGCTCTGGCGCTTCACCACCGATGGCGGACACTTCATGGGCGCGGGCATCCCCACCATCGGCTTCTCCCCCTGTGAGGAGCACCTGGCCCACACCGCGGAGGACCGGGTCAGCGTGGCTCTGATGGAGGAGAGCATGGTGGGCTACATGGCCCTGGCCTTGCACCTCGGCCCGAGCCTGAAGGCCGGGGGATCCGACAAGGGGGCGAACGGGTGATATGGACACCGAGTTCCAGACCGTCCAACCCCAGGCACTGCACGCGCTGGTGACGGGGATCCTGCAGGCCCTGGGCGTGCGGGAGGAGGACGCCCGCACCACCGCCGATGTCCTCCTGGCTGCGGACCTGCGGGGGATTGATTCCCACGGGGTGGCCAACCTGTGGCGCTACGTCAAGGGCCTGCAGGAGGGGTGGATCAACCCCCGGCCCACCTACCGCGTCCTTTCGGAGACGCCGGCCCTCCTCCGCCTGGATGCGGACGCAGGGCTGGGCCAGCCAGCAGGGGTCTACGCCATGCGGCGGGCCATGGAGAAGGCCGGCCAGATCGGCGTGGGCGTGGCTGTGGTGCGCAATTCCAACCACTACGGCATCGCCGGCTACTACGCCATGATGGCCCTGGAGCGCCAGATGATCGGCGTGGCCCTCACCAACGCCGGCGTCCTCGTGGTCCCCACCTTCGGCCGACAGGCGATGCTGGGCACCAACCCCATCGCCGTGGCCGCGCCCGCGGGGGAGGAGCGCCCCTTCGTCCTGGACATGGCCACCTCGGTGGTCCCCCAGGGGAAGATCGCCACGTACGACCGCCTGGGCAAGCCCATCCCGCTGGGATGGGCGCTGGACGAGGAGGGCCTCCCCACCACCGACACGCACCGGGTGCTGGTGAACCTGGCGGAGCGGGCCGGTGGGGGCCTCCTGCCTCTGGGGGGCGAGGGGGAACTCTTCGGCGGCCACAAGGGATACGGCCTGGCCCTCATGGTGGACATCCTCAGCGCCGTCCTCTCTGGCGCGGCCTACGCCGACACCATCTACCCCAAGGGGCCAGACGGCAAGCCCCTGCCCGCCAACACGGGGCACTTCATGATGGCCCTGGATGTGCGCCTCTTCCGGCCGCTGGAGGAGTTCCAGGCGGCCATGGACGACCTGATCCGGCGGCTGAAGCGCTCGGAGAAGGCCAGGGGCCAGACCCGCATCTACATCCACGGCGAGAAAGAGTTTGAGATGGAGGAGGTGCGCCGCCGGGAGGGGATCCCCCTGCACCGCCGCGTGGTGGAGGACCTGCGCGCCATGGCCGGTGCGCTGGGGGTGCCCACGCCCTTCTGAGTCGGGGTAGCCGCCTACCCCGTCACCGCCTGGGCACCAGGCGGTAGAGCACCCCCTCCGGGACGGGGGCGAAGTCCTCCTCAAGGGCTGCCAGGTCGTAATAGGGGTGCAGGTCGGCCAGGTAGCAGGGCCGGTCCCGGCAGGCCTGGCGGAGGAAGGCTGCCTGGGGGATCCGGAGGTCGCCCGTGCCCACCACGAGCACGTCGGGGCGCACCCCCTCCACATCCTGCAGGTACTCCAGAGGGGCCTGGAGCGTCCAGTCGGCCAGGATGAGGGCGCCCGGGGCCGCCGCCTCCAGCGCGGCCTCGCCGTAGGCCCGCGCTCCCCAGGCGTCCCCCTTGGGCGGCCAGAGGAAGAACCACCAGGGATCGCGCCCCGGGAGCGCCCGCACCTGGAGCGGCACGACCGGCCACCGGGCCGCGACCTGGGGGGCGAGCCAGTAGGTCCCCACCGGTAATGCCATGCAGAGGGCGAGGAGGATCGCCCTCCGCAGTTGGCCTCCTGACCGCCTCTCCGTCAGGGCCCCGTACCCCAGCCCGGCCCAGAGGGCCACTGGCAGGTAGGCCGGCAGGAAGAAGGCATATTGGTCCGGGACGTGGTGCCGCAGCGCCAGGAGCCAAGGGGTGGCAAACTCCACGCCCCAGGCCACGGCCCGGCGGGGGGCCCAACGCCAAGAAGCCACAGCCCCCAGCACCGCCAGGAGGCCGGTGGCGGGGAACTGGTAGGCCAGGTACCCGAGGGCCAGCGCCACGTCCCGGGGGCGCACCTGCCAGGCCTCCGGGCGCAGGAGGCCCTGCACGACCTCCGGCAGGGGCGCGTAGACCCGCTCTGGCGGGGTCCACGCCCACAGGAGGCCCAGGGGGAGGAGCCCCAGCCCAGCCCCACCTGCGAACGCCGCCACGTCCCGCCCGCGGCCGCGCTCCGCCCAGAGCCACACGAGGAGCCCCGGCAGGAGCGCCGCCAGGAGGACGTGGTTGGCCAGGCCCAAGCCCCACAGGAACCCTGCCAGGGCCCAGCGGCAGGGCCTTCGGCGCGCCGGCCCCGTGGGCAGGGCGAGGAGGACGGCGCACCAGAACCAGAGGAGAAGGGTGTACACCTCGGCCTGCACGGCGTGGAGCCAGAAGGTGTGGGAGAGGCCCAGCATCCCTGCCGCGGCCGCGCTGCCCCAGGGGGAGGCCCCTTCCCGCCGCGCCAAGCAGTAGACAAGGGGCAGCACGGCGGCCCCGGCCAACGCCGCCAGGAGGTTGGCCCGCCAGGCCACGTCGCCCCAGGGGAGGCGCGTGAGGGCATGGGCCAGGACGACCCACAGGGGATGGCCCAGGGCACCGCCCCGCACCTCCAGGAGGGCCGCCTGGCGCTGAAGCCCCGCCCCATCGCCCCAGAGGACGGTGGGGGCCAGCGTCCCCACGTACAGGGCCAGGCCCGAAGCCACAAGGCCTCCGGCGATCCAGCGGTCAGGCGGGTCTGAAGAGGCGCGCGTCACGCCCTCACCCCCTACTCCGCTCCGCCGGGGGCCCGCCGCCGGAAGAGGCCCCGCACCTCTGGGTCGCCTGGCTCCACCACGTAGACATAGGCTTCCCGGAAGCGCGGGTCCGCCAGGAGGAGGTCCGTGCCCGTCCAGTTGGTGCGGGCGGTGCCCGCCCGCGGGTCCCCCTCCAGGATGTTCACCTGCACCCAGGCTGGCTCCTGGGCCAGGACGTAGCCCACATCCCAGCGGCCGAAGCCGTTGCCGCGGGCCAGGAGCCCTCCGGGGAACTGCACGGGCAGGTGCGCGATGTGGGCGTCGGTCAGGCCGACCATGTCCACCACGCGGGTGTCCAGGGGGAGGAAGTGGGCGATGTGGCCGGCATCGGTGAGGGCCACCACGTCGCCAGGCCGCACGTGCGCCTGCAGGTAGCGGGCCTGGGGGTTGGGCGGCGGGACCCAGGGGCCGGCCCCCACCCCCTGCACGAGCCGCAGGTCAGCCGTCTGCAGGGCGAAGAGGACCGCGGTCCCCGCGAGCACCGCCCTCGCCCAGAGGCTCCCCCGCGCCCCGCCGCGGTGGGCGAGCCGGGCCGCGCCGGCCACGGCCAACGCGCTCACCAGGGGCAGCACGTGCACCCCCAGCCTCCCCAGGGGCATCCAATCCCCGCCGCCGAGCCAGGCGAGGAAGAGGTACGCCCCTGCCCAGAGGGCCGCTCGCCGTGCCGCCCCTCCCCTGGTGGAGGCCAAGAAGGCCGCGGCCGGCAGCCCCAGGGCGAAGGCCATGCCGCCGTGCAGCGTCGCCAACTGGTAGAGGTAGTAAGTCCCCTCCAGGAAGGCACGGGGGTGCAGGCCCCAGGACTTGACGTAGACGGTGTTGGGCAGGGGATAGCCGTAGGTGGCCCAGCGCCAGGCCAGGTACGGCCCGAAGGTGCAGGCGAAGGCGGCGGTCCACACCCAAAACCGACGGGAGGGGGCCTGCCTCCACCGCACCCAACGGCAGGCCTGCTCGCCCAGGGCCAGGAGGAAGAAGAGGGCTCCCTCGGGGCGCGTCATGGCCGCCAGAGCCAGGAGGACTGCGGACCAGGGCAGGGCCCGCCCCTCCCGCTGCTCCCCAGCCAGCCGCCAGGCCGCCAGCGCGACCAGGAGCGCGAAGAGGGGGGCCTCCAGGCCGCCCACGGCCCAGGCGGCGAAGGCCGGGTTGCACCCCAGGAGGACCGCGGCCCACCCGGCCCACGCCTCCGGCAGCCCCTCCTCCCGCAGCAGGCGCCGGGCGAGGGCCCACCCAGCCACCAGTGCCCCCGCTCCCACGGCGATGCCCAGGGCCTTGGCCGCCAGGACCAGGTCCACGCCCGCGGCGGCCGCGGGGAGCAGGAGCACGAGCCACAGGAAGTTGGAATACCCCTCCACCCGCTCGCCGACGTTGTAGACCCAGCCCTGTCCCCGCACCACCTGGCGCACGTAGCGGAAGCCGATGTAGGCGTCGTCCACCAGGAAGCCATGCAGGGCCCACACCCCCATCCCGAAGGCCAGGAGCCCCAGGAGGAGCAGGGCCGCTCCCCGCCGGCCCCTCATAGGGCCGCCTCGTGGTACACGGTGAGGGTGGCCCGGGCGGTGCGCTCCCAGGTGAAGGCCGTGGCCCGCTCCGCCCCCCGCTCCGCCAGGGCGCGCCGCGCCGCGGCATCCCGCAGGAGGTCCCCGATGACCTGGGCCATCTCCTCCACGTCCAATGGGTCAAAGAGGGCGGCGTTGTCGTCCACCAGTTCCCGCAGGGCGGGGGTGTGCGCGCAGGCCACAGGGGTGCCGCAGGCCATAGCCTCCAGGACCGGCAGGCCGAACCCCTCGTAGAGGGAGGGGAAGACGAAGAGGTCCGCCCCGGCATAGAGCGCCGGCAGGGCCTCTTCGGCCACGGGGCCCAGCCACCGCACTGCCTGCCCCAGGCCGAGCGCGTCCGCCCGCTCCCGCGCCTCCGGGTAGCGAGGGTCTTCCGGGCCGGCGATGACCAGGACCGGGCGGTGGTTCGCCTCGGGCCACTCCCGCATGACCCGGGCCCAGGCTTCCACCAGGCGGGGCAGGTTCTTGTGGGGCTTGTTGGTCCCCAGGTACAGGGCGTAGGGACGCCGTAGGTCCAGGGAGGCTAGGGTCGCCTGGACTTCCGCGCCGTCCAGGGGGCAGAACTCCCGGGCCGCCGCCAGGGGGATGACGGAGGTGCGGTGCAGGGGCACGCCGTAGTGCTGGTACAGGTCCACAGCGCTGGCGAGGCTCGGGGCGATCACCCGGTGGGCCGTCCACAGGCTCAGGCGGAGGCTCACCTCAAAGGCGAGGCGTGCCTTTCGGGAGGGGAGGTACGCCGGATACAGGTGCGGGATGATGTCAAAGACCGTCACCACCGTGGGACACGGCAGCCAGTAGGGTCGGACGTAGTAGGGAGCGTGGAAGGACTTCAGGTCCAGGTGGCGCACCTGCCCGGGCACGCGCACCTGCTCCTGCCAGGAGCGGACGGGGACCGAGCACGTCGTCCACTCCACCTGGGGGCTCCCACGGAGCCCTGCCAGGTTGTGGCGCGTGTTGGGTGCCGAGGGGTCGTGGAGCACCACCAGGGTGTCGTCCCCCTCCAGGAGGGGCGCGAGGGCCCGCACCAAGTTGTACACGTACCGCCCAATGCCTGGATACGAGTCTTGGATGGTCCGGGCATCCAGTCCGAAACGCATGTACTTCACCCCCTTACACGTAGGTGATCTTCTCCGCTATCCGTTGGAACCGAGGACCTCGGCGTAGATGCCCTCCACGCGGCGGGCCATGGCCTCGGCCGTGAAGCGCGCCAGGACCCGCTCCCGGCCGGCACGGCCCAGGGCTTCCCTCTGGGGACGGTCTCGGGCCAGGCGCACCACGGCCTGGGCCAGGGCCGCTACATCCCCCGGGGGCACGAGGAGGCCGGTCTCCCCGTCCACCACGACCTCCGGGACGCCGCCATCCCCATAGGCCACGACGGGCCGCTCCATGGCCATGGCCTCCACCAGCACCAACCCCAGGGGCTCGGCCCTGGCCGTGTGCACCAGGAGGTCCAGGGCGGCCATGGCCGCTGGCATCTCCTCTGCAGGGAGCGCGCCGACGAAGCGGATGCGCTCCCCCAGCCTCTCCTGGGCGCGGGCCTGCAGGTCCTCTACATAGGCCGCGTACCGAGGGTTGGCGGCCTCTCCCACCACGACGAAGCGGGCCTCCGCACACCTCCTGGCCACCTGCGCTGCCATCTCCAGGAAATGCTCCGTCTGCTTCCAGGGGGATAGCCACCCCACAGTGCCCACCAGCACGTCTCCCGCTCCTGCTCCCCAGCGGGCCCGCAGGGCCTGGGGTTGCACCCGCGCCGGATCAAACCGGGTCAGGTCCAGGCCATTGGGCACCAGGTGGACCTTGGGAGCTGCTGCAGAGGGGAGAGGCCGGGCCGTCGCCAGGGAGATGCAGAGGATGGCGCGGGCCACGCGGCTCGCGAAGTGCACGAGGAGCCATTCGTCCGGGCGGCGCATCTGGTACACGTCCCGCACGTGCCAGGCCAGGGGGATGCCGGTCGCCAGGGAAGCGCAGGCGGCGTAGGCGGAGGCCCGGGCCACGTTGGCGTGCAGGAGGTCGGCCCCGAAGGAGCGGGCCACCCGCGCCAGCGCGCTGGCCCCCCGGGCCAGGCCCGCAGCCAGGGCCCAAGGGGTCCGCCGGCCGCGGAGTTGCCCCAGGGGGACCTCCACCACCGGGCGCCCGGCCTCCCGCGCCGCCTGGGCCAGGGGCGTTCCCGGCCGGCAGGCCAGGAGGGGTTCCACGCGCGCCCGATCCAGGTGCCGGAGGAGGAGCAGGAGGCTCTGCTCCGCACCGCCCATCAGGTCTGCGTGGTCCACGTAAAGGACGCGCCAGGGCACCCTATCCTACCCTCCGTACAGGTTCCACCACTGGGCCAGGACGAGGAGCACCCATAGGGGCCGGTGGTGGTCGCGCCGGCCATCCAGATGCTCCGCCACCAGGTCTGCCACGGCGCGCCCATCCAGGTAGCCCCAGTCCAGCACCAGGGGATGGCGAGGGAGGTCCGCCACGAGCCCCCGCAGGGGGCCCCGCAGCCAGGCCGCCACCGGAGGGTCAAAGGCGTGCTTGCGGCGGGCCAGCGTTTCCGGCGGCAGGAGGCCCCGCATCGCCTCCCTCAGGACCCACTTGCCCGTCCGCCCCCGCACCTTGACCTCGGCGGGCATGGATGCGGCCAGTTCCACCACTGCGCGGTCCAGGAAGGGGACGCGTGCCTCCAACGAAGCGGCCATGGTGGTGCGGTCCACCTTGGCCAGGGGGTCGCCCTCCAGCCACCCCCCCAGGTCCAGGAGTTGGAACCGGGTCTGCCAGTCGGCCCCCTGGCTCTGGGCAAGCAGGGGGCCGAAGGTGGCCTCCGCCAGGTCCCAGCCCTGGAGGGCTTCCCGCAAGCGCGGACCGTACAGCCGCTCCCGCTCCCAAGCCTGGAAGGCCGACGAGGCGGCCAGGTCCGCGTAGCGCTGGAGGGGGTCGGCCAGGAGGTACGCCTGGAGCGTGCGCCCGCCACGGCGTCCCCGCCACCACTTCTGCACTGTCTCCAGTGCCCAACGCCGCGCAGGTCCTGGCAAGGGCAGGGCCGGGCGGTCCGCCCAGCGGTACCAGCCGTAGCCTCCCAGCAGTTCGTCAGCCCCCTCTCCAGTCAGGACCACCGTCACCTCCTGCCGGGCAGCGCGGGCCATGGCCAGGGTCGGCAGGGCCGAGGGGTCGGCCAGGGGCTCGCCCAGCGCGGCCACAGCCTCCTGGAAGAGGCTCTGGACGTCCACGTCCACCGAGATCTCCCGGTGCGCTGTGCCCAGGTGGCGGGCCACGCGGCGGGCGTGAGGCGTCTCATCCAGGCCGGGCCAGCCGCGGAAAGCCACGGAGAAGGTGCGGATAGGCCCGTCGCTGGCCCGCACCATCAGGGCGACGATGGCGCTGGAATCCAGCCCGCCCGAGAGAAACGCCCCCAGAGGCACGTCGCTCACCATCTGGCGCGCGGCCGCCTCCTGGAGGGCCTCCCGCAGAGCCAGGGCCCATTCCTGGGGGGAGCGACGGTCCGCCGTGGTCTGGGGGAGGATCCAGTGCTGCTCCAGGCGGATGCCTCTCTCGTCCACCAGGAGGGAATGGCCCGCGGGCACCTTCCGCACCGCCTGGAGGATGCTGCGGGGCGCGGGGATGTACCGCAGGGCCAGGTATTGTCCCAGCGCGCATGGGTCCAGGGCGCGGTCCAGGCCGGGGAGGTCCAGGAGGGCTGGCAGTTCCGAAGCGAACCAGAACGCGCCTCCGCTGGATGTATAGTAGAGGGGCTTGATGCCCAAGTGGTCGCGGCAGAGCCAGAGCCGGCGCCGAGGGCCATCCCACAGGGCCACGGCAAACATGCCGTTCAGGCGCGCCGCGGCCGATGGCCCCTCCTCCTCGTAGAGGTGGAGGAGGACCTCCGTATCGCTGGCGGTGGCGAAGCGGTGTCCCCGCGCCTCCAGGTCCCGGCGCAGGGTGCGGAAATTGTAAAGCTCACCGTTGAACACTACGTGAAGGTGGCCCGCTTCCTCGGCCATCGGTTGGTGCCCCGTCTGGAGGTCTATCACTGCCAGGCGGCGCATGCCCAGGACTACAGGTCCTTCCTGCCAGAGTCCCTCGTCATCGGGGCCGCGGTGCGCCAGCCGGCCCATTATCCGCCGGACCTGGTCCACATCGTCTGGGTGGGCCTGGGGAAAGCGGACCACGCCGCATATACCACACATCCTTTAAGACGCTACCCTCCTGCGCGCTCGCCCACCTCGCGCCACACCTCTCGGTAGACGTTGGCCGTGGCCGCGGCAGTGCGCGCCCAGGTGAAGGCCGCCGCCCGCCGCAACCCAGCCTCCCGCAGCCTTCCCCGCAGGGCCCCGTTCTCCAGCACATCCAGGATGGCCTGGGCCAGGGCCGCGGGCTCCCTGGGGTCCACCAGGAGCGCGGCGTCCCCGGCCACCTCGGGCAGGGAGGCCAGGTTGGAGCAGACGACCGGCGTGCCGCAGGCCATGGCCTCCAGCACGGGGAGACCGAACCCCTCGTAGAGAGAGGGGAAGACGAAACAGTCGGCCAGGTTGTACAGGAGGGGAAGGTCTTCCCCTGGCACGGTCCCGAGCCAGTGCACCCAGCCCTCCACCCCCAGCCGAGCGGCGAGGGCTCGTTCCGCCTCCCTCGGCACAGCGCCCACCTGCACGAGGCCCACGTCCTCCGCCCCCGCGCCCCGGACTCGGGCCAGCGCCTGCAGGAGTCCCGGCAGGTTCTTGCGGGGTGCGCCATGGCCCACGTGCAGGAGGAGCCGCCCGTTCGGGAGCCCGTAGCGCGCCTGCACCGCTTCCAGGCGCGCCCGGTCCTCCACGGGGTGGAAAGCGGGGGCGACCCCGCAGGGGACCACGACAATCCGCTGCGGGGGATAGTCGGTCCAGCGGAGGAGTTCCCCGCGGGTGAAGCAGGAGTCGGCGATGAGGCGCGCCGCCCTGAGAGCCCCACGCAGCGCCCACCGCCACAGGCGCGCCGAAAGGCCCCAGCGCCCCGCTGGCTCCTCCGCGCCCAACGGGGCGAGGTCGTGCACCGTGACCACCGTCCGCCGCGGGTCCAGGGCGCGCACCAGGTGCCCGTAACTGTGGTCCACGATGTGGTTGACCTCTCCCTGGGAGAAGCGCGCCTGCAGGGGGTAGGCCACCGTCCGGGCCGCGAGGGTGCAGGCCTTTCCCGCCCACCCCTTCCAGGCAGGGGCCAGGGCAGGCCCCCTGACCGGGACAACCTGGATTTCCCGGTCGCCGTTCTCCCGAAACCCGGCCAGCAGGCCGTCGGCGTAGGCCTCCATGCTGGGCCAGCCTTCCTGGGGCAGGTCGCGGAAGAGGTGGACCCGGATGGGCAACGTCCATTTCCTCCTCAGCCTCCGCCTCCTGGCGAGCCGCCAGCGTCCCGGGCCTCGCTGAGGAGGCGGTTGACCAGGTCTTCCAGGCGGTCCAGGTCCACGGGCTTGGCAAGGTAGGGTTTGCGGCTCTCCTCCAGGAACCGGCGCGTTTTCCCGGAGACGGTATCTCCTGTAACGAAGAGGATGCGCTCTGCCAACTCTGGATGGGTCGCCCTCAGCGCCTCGTAGAACTCCACGCCGTCCATCCCGGGCATTTTCACGTCGGAGACCACCAGGTCAAAGGGCTCGGCGCGCAGGCGCTGGAGGGCCTCCTGCCCCTCGGTGGCGACCTCCACCTGGTGGCCCAGGTCGCTCAGGATGCGGGCATACAGTTCCGCCACCGTCTGCTCGTCCTCCACGACGAGGATGCGCGCCGGCCTCGGAAGAGGTTCTCGGTGGACCGCCTCTGGGGCCTCTTCCTCGCCCGGTTCCTGGGGCACCACGGGCAGTTCCACGTAGAAGGTGCACCCTCTGCGGGGGGGCGGGTTGTTCTCCGCCCAGATCTGCCCCCCGTGTTCGGCCACGTAGCCATAGGCGATGGAAAGGCCCAGTCCCGTGCCCTTCCCCACTTCCTTTGTGGTGAAGAAGGGGTCAAAGATGCGGGGGAGAACCGTCAGGGGGATCCCCGGCCCATCGTCCTCAAACTCTATGAGGATGGCCCCCCTCGCCCCACGGTCTGGGCCGGAGGCCTCGCGGGACCGGGTCCGCACGATGAGCCGCCCGCCACCCTGGCCTTCCAGGGCCTGCTCCGCGTTCAGGATGATGTTGAGGAAGACCTGCTGCATCTGCTGGGGGTCGGCCATGGTGTGCGGGAGGTCCGGGTCGTAGTCCTTGACCACCGTGATGTTGGAGACCTGCATCTCGTAGGCCCGCAGGGCCAGGGTGCGGTCCAGGAGGTCGTTCACGTGGAGCCAGCGTTTCGCTGGGGGTTGCTCGCGGGCGAAATCCAGCAGGTTGCGCACGATGCGCGCGGCGCGGGTGGCCTGGGTGGCGATCCGCTCCAGTTGGTAGCGCGCGTCCTCGTCCAAAGAGGTCCGCCTCATGAGCATCTGGGCGTATCCCAGGACGGAGGTAAGGGGGTTGTTGAGTTCGTGCGCCACCCCGGAGACCAGTTGTCCGATGGCCGAGAGTTTCTCCGCCTGGATGAGGCGGGCCTGGGCGCGGTGCAGTTCCTCCATCTGCACCCGCAGTTGGTCGTAGAGGCGAGCGTTCTCAATGGCTGCGGCAGCCTGGCCCGCGAACCCCTGGAGGAGGGCGGCGTGATCGGCAGTGTAGAAGCCGGGCTTAGGGTGGAACACAGCCAGTTGGCCGATGATGCGCCCTCGGGTGATGAGGGGCGCGCCCATCCAGGCGTGGGTCTCGGGGAGCCCGGGGACGTCTTCCCAACGGGGGTCCTGGGCCACGTCGGCGATGACCACGGGCCGTTGGGTCTCCTCCATCTCTTGGTAGATGAGGTTGCGGTCCGCCCGCAGGCGGAAGCGCCGCACGTCCTCGCCAGTGTGGCCCCGTGCCGCCACGATGCGCAAGGTGGGGGTCCCCTCCTCCCGCAGGAGAACGAGGGCGGTGCGGTAGGGGATGACCCACTCCAACTGCTGGAGGACCAGTTCCAACACCCGGTCCAGGTCCAAGGTGGAGCCCAGGGCGGCGCTTGCGGCCAGGAGGGTATCGGCCACGCGGCGGCCAGTCTGCTCCTTCTCGTACAGGAGGGCGTTTTCCATGGCCACGGCCGTCTGGGCCGCCGCCAGTTGCAGGGCCTCCACATCCTCCTCCGTGAAGCCGGGGTTCCCGGTGCCCACCAGGATGGAGCCAGTCAGGAGCCCCTTGCTGCGGATGGGCACGGCGCAGAAGGCGCGGCTGCGGTACAGTTGCTGCACCTTGGCTGCCTTCTCTGCCGGGATCACGGGGGAGACGAAATCGGCGAGGGAAGCGCTGATGCGGGGCCGGCCGTCCAGGAGCAGGGCCTGGTCGGGCTTCGCTTCCAGGTCCAGGGGGAAGAGCATCTCCAGGGGGTCGGCCCCCAGGATGCGGAGGGCCTGGACCCAGACCGGCCCCTTCGGGTACACGGCGGCTGGGCGGAAGGCGCGCTCTTCCGGCAAGTAGCGGGAGACGATGGCCACCTGGTACCCCAACTGGGTCACCGCCCCCTCGGCCACCACATCCAACACCTCCTGGGAGTCCAGGGTGCTGCTCATGGCCTGGGTGATGGCCTGGAGGTTGCGCAACTGGCTGCTGAGGCGCGCCTGGGCTTCGGCCTGGGCCTCCACCCGGTGGTAGAGGATGGCGTTCTCCACAGCCACCGCAACCTGCTGCACGATGGCTTCCAGGAGGCGCAGGTGCTCTTCTTGGAAGTACCCCGGCACAGTGTGGGTCACGCCGAGGGCCCCCGCTGTACGCCCCTCAATGACCAAGGGCACGCAGATGGCGGAACGGACATCGCGGTCCAGTTCTTCCATATAGAGCCAGCGCGGGTCCAGGGAGACATCGGGGACGAGGGCTGGCTTGCCGAACTCCACGACCCACCCCGTAAGCCCCTCTCCCACATGGAGGTTGAGGTACCGTTCCATCATTTCTACCGGGACTGCGCCCACCGAGATAGCCCTGAGGTGCAGCCGCCGCGTCTCAGGGTCCAGGAGAAAGAGGTAAGCGGAGTGGGCATCCAGAGCAGTGGCCACCCAGGCCACGGTCCGGGAGAGGATCTCCGGTGCGTCCAGGCTGCTGCTGGCCTCGCGGGCCACCTCGTACAGGAGCCCCAGGCGGCGTCGCTCGGCCATGAGCGCGGTGTAGGAGCGGGAGTGCTCCACGGCTGCGGCCGCCTGGTTGGCCAGCATCTCCAGGATGGGGACCGTATCCTCGCCGAAGGCCTGGGGCTCCGCGGTGGCGATGTTCAGCACCCCCCAGGCCTCGCCCGAACGCCCCAAGGGGAGGGCGATGAGGCTGTAGCATCCGAGTTCCCGCAGGGTGGTCTGCCAGGGGGAGGTGGCTGGCACGCTGCGGCGGTCGTGCCAGACGCTGGTCCTCTGGGTGAAGAGGGCCGCGCCGCTGGGCCCTGTGATGACCCCTCCCTCGTCCAGGCGGGTGAGGGCCAGCGGTGGCCCGGCTGGTCCGCAGCCGGCATGGGCCACCAGCCTAGCCCCTGGGGTCCCCTTTTCCCTCACCACCACCCAGGCCATCCTGTAGCCCACCTGGTCCACCAACGTGCGACACAGGAGTTCCAGCACCTGGTCGGCGTGGAGGCCGACGGCGATGCGTCCGCTGGTCTCCGCGAGCCGCCGGAGGACGGCCGTCCGGCGGAGGCGCTCTTCAGAGCGCCAGTGCACGGTGTCCAGCGCTGCCGAGACCTGACGCGCCAGGAGGACAGCCCCTGGCAGGTCTGCCGGGCCTACCTGGTCGGAGAGGAGGAGCAGCGCCCCGACGACGCGTCCGCTCCCCAGGGAGAGGGGGGCCAGCAGGCCCCTGCGCTGGCCCGTGTGGTAGAGGAGGCCCAGGAAAGGATGCCCGGGGACGCTTTCCCCGAAGAGGTGGTCCAGGTAGGCTGCCTGGCCTGCCTGCACGCTGCGGAAGGCTTCGGGCAGCCGGGCCAGGGGGAAGGAGAGGTCCAGGGAGCGGAGCCCCGCCCGGCTCTGGATGCGCTCCAGGCCGCCCGGCTCGGGAGAGGCGACGTGGCGCAGGGTGCCGTGGAGCAGGTCCTCGCTGAAGGAAAGGACGCAGGTCCAGAACCCCAGGCGTGCACACTCCGCGCCCACGGCAGAGAAGATCTCCGCCTCGGTGGTCGCGCGCTGGAGGGCGATGGCCGTGGCGTTGAGGGCCTCCATCTCCTGCACGCGGCGAGCCTGTACCGCCAGGGCCTCGGGGGCCTGCCGGAGCAATCCTGCGAGGTCCAGGAGCCCCAGGGCGAGGAACAGGGGGGCTAGAAGGGAAGCGAGCGACATCCCTGCCGCGCTGGGCCAGGCGGGGGCCAAGCCCGCCCCTGCGCGGGCCAGCCCCGTGCCCGTGGCCAGCAGGACACCCACGGCGATCAGGACCCATCCCCGCCACCGACGGGTCGTCCGGGCGGCCCACAGGGCCACCGCGATGGCGCTGCAAGCAGCCAGCGCTGACGCCATGAGGACAGGTTGTGACCAGTCGTCCATCGTCGGGAACCCGACGTCTCCCGCACCCCCGAGGGCGCTAGGCCCACAAAGCCAACCTGTGGCACCTCCCATTCCCACCCCAATTATACCGGATACGGGGGAGACGGTCAATGCGGATGTGTGCTGGGCCTTTTGGAATGCCCTCTCGGGCTGCGGTTTGACGATTTGCGCTGGTTGCGCTATATTAAGCCCGAGGTCGGGGCGTAGCTCAGACAGGCGAGAGCGCGGCGTTTGGGACGCTGAGGTCGGAGGTTCAAATCCTCTCGCCCCGACTGGCGCGGGAGTAGCTCAGTGGGTAGAGCCCCTGCCTTCCAAGCAGGTTGTCGCGTGTTCGAATCCCGTCTCCCGCTCCACACTGCCCCCCGTGGCCTCCCCTCTCTGGACCCACCACACCTTGTGGTGCCAGAGAGGGGAGGCCACTTGCTATGCCCGCTGAGCACCTTATGCTGCTCAAGCCTACCCCGCACCTTTCCCCGCTGCGCACGGACGTGGCAGGTGCGGACCTTCGCTGCCGGCGCGAGGGGGTGCTGCGCAAGCCCCCCACGGACCACGACCACTGCTCCGGCCGTGACTTCTGGCCCGCGAATTGACACCCCCTCCGTGCTGTGCTATCCTTCGTTTTGCTTGCCGGCGTGTGCGCTCTTGTGCCCTCAGGAGGAGGACGATGGCAGAGCCCACGGGCGCGTTCCCCCTGTACCTCATCGTCAACCCTGTGTCGGCCAACGGCCGCCTGGCCCGCTACTGGCCGCGCCTGGCCCGGCAACTGGAGGAGGCTGGCCTTTCCTTCACCTTCACCTTCACAGAGCGCCCCAAGCACGCCACGGAACTGGCCCGCGCCGCCCGCGCCCGGGGGGAGCGCATCGTGGTGGCCGTGGGCGGCGATGGCACGGTCCACGAGGTGGTCAACGGCCTGGTGGACGAGGAGACCCTGCGCACCCCGCCGGAGGCCCTCCCCTGGACCTTGGGGGTCATCCCCTTCGGCACCGGGACCGACTTCGTCCGCACCGTGGGCATCCCGCGGGACCCCCAAGGGGCCATCGCCCGTCTGCGGGAGGGCACACGTCGCTCCATAGACCTCATCCACGTGGCCTACCAGGCCCGGGGGGAGCCCCGCACGTGCTACAGCGCCAACGTCGTGGGGCTGGGGTTTGACGCCGCCGTGGTGGAGCGGGTCAACCGCTCGTCCAAGGTCCTGGGAGGGACGCTCCCCTTCCTTACCAGCGTCCTCACGCAACTCCTCGGCTACCGCAACAAGGAGGTCGCCGTCCGCTTTGACGGACAGGAACTCCGGGGGAGGGCCAACGCAGTGGTGGCGTGCAATGGCCGCTACTTCGGCGGCGGCATGCAGGTGGGCCCCCTGGCGCGGCCAGACGATGGCCTCATAGACCTCATCTACGTGGGCGACCTGACCCGGGTGGAACTCCTCCTCAACCTGCCCCGCATCTACGCTGGCACCCACCTGACCCATCCCAAGGTGCGCCATTTCCGGGCGACGGAGGTGGCGGTGGAGACGGAGGAGGAGGTCTTCGTGGAGGCCGAAGGCGAACTGCTGGGCACGGCCCCCGTCCACCTGCGGATCGTGCCTGGCGCCCTTCCGGTCCTCGTCTGAACCGCTCTGGATGCGGCCCACCGTCCAGGGCACGACCGACCTCCCACCCGCGGCGATGGGAGAGGTCCGCTAGACCCCCGTGCGGCCTCTGGCGCGGCCAGCCAGCCTGTGGTACACTATGGCCGGGCAGCCTGCTCCTGGTTCCCAGGGGCACCGTGGGGAGGAGTTCCGATGGACGACCGGCCCGAACCCCTCATCCGGCTGGAGGGCATTTCCAAAATCTACCAGATGGGCAAGGTGCAGGTCCCGGCCCTGCGCGAGGTCTCCCTGGAGGTGGACCGGGGCGAGATGGTGGCCATCATGGGGCCCTCCGGCTCCGGCAAGTCCACCCTGATGAACATCATCGGCTGCCTGGACAAGCCCACTTCCGGCCACTACTTCCTGGAGGGCCGGGACGTGGGCCGCCTGGACGACAACGAACTGGCCGAGATCCGCAACCGCAAGGTGGGCTTTGTCTTCCAGACCTTCAACCTGCTGCCCCGGCGCACCGCGCTGGAGAACGTGGAACTGCCGCTCCTCTACGCCGGGGGCCGGAGGCGCCGGGAGCGCGCTTTGGAGGCCCTCGCCGCCGTGGACCTGGCGGACCGGGTCCAGCACCGGCCCAACGAACTCTCCGGCGGGGAGCAGCAGCGGGTGGCCATCGCCCGGGCCCTGGTGACGGAGCCGTCCATCATCCTGGCGGACGAGCCCACGGGCAACCTGGATTCCAAGGCTGGCGCGGAGATCTTGGCCATTTTCCAGCGGCTGAACCAGGAACGGGGCCTGACCATCATCATCGTGACCCACGACCCCTTCGTCGCGGGGCACACGCGCCGCATCGTGCGCCTGCACGACGGGCGGGTCGTGGGCGACGAGCGGAGGTGAAGGCTTTCCAGGGGGAATGCGTCCTTTGGCGGGCTCGGTGTGAACGGCCTGGAAGGGGGAAGGCGAGATGGCCGAAATGGTGCGCGCGTTCGTGGCGATAGAACTGGATTCCAGGCTGTTGAAGGCCCTGGACGGCCTCATGGCGCGGCTCCAGAGGGAACTTCCCTCGGGGGCCCTGCGCTGGGTGCGGCCTGAAGGGATCCACCTCACCCTCCAGTTCCTGGGGAACGTGCCGACGGAACGGGTGCCGGCCGTCGTGCGGGCCCTGGAGGGAGCCTGCGCGGAAGTGCCGCCCCTGACGATGGAGGTGGTAGGCCTGGGATGCTTCCCCAACCTCCAGCGCCCCAACGTCCTGTGGGTCGGGGTGGAGGAGCCCACGGGGCAACTGCTGCGCCTCCAGCGGCACGTGGCCCAGGCCCTGGAGCCCCTGGGGTTTGAGCCGGACCAGCGGGGGTTCCACCCCCACCTCACGCTGGCCCGGGCGGCGCGCGGCGCCCGGCCGGCCGACCTGCGCCAGGTGGGCACCTGGGTGGCCGGGGCGGAGCCCGTGTCCCTGGGGACGCTGCGGGCGGACCACGTCAGCCTGATGCGCAGCGACCTGCGCCCCGACGGGGCCGTCTACACGTGCTTGGCCACAATCCCTCTGAGGGGGTGATGGCGGTGTTCCCCATCGGCGTCATCGGCTCTGGCGTGTGCGACTCTCGGACCTACGCCCTGGCCGAGGAGGTGGGCCGGCGGCTGGCCGAGGCCGGGGCGACGGTGGTCTGCGGGGGCCTGGGCGGGGTGATGGAGGCCGCCTGCCGCGGGGCCAAGGCCGCAGGCGGGCAGACCATCGGCATCCTCCCCGGCCCGGAGCCGGACCAGGCCAACCCCTACGTGGACATCCCCATCCCCACCGGCCTGGGCGAGGCGCGCAACGCCATCGTCGCCCGCACGGCCCGGGCTCTCATCGCTGTGGGGGGCGAGTACGGGACCCTCTCGGAGATCGCCTTCGCCCTCAAGTTCGGGCGGCCAGTGGTGGGCCTGGAGACGTGGCAGTTGGCCCGCGGGGGAGTCCCCGTGCCGGCCATTGTGGAGGCGCGCACGCCAGAGGAGGCGGTGCGGAAGGCTTTGGAACTGGCCCGCAGGCAGCGGTAGCCCGTCGGGAGGGAGAGGAGCATGGTCTACACGGACCGGGTGCAGGCCGGACAGGTCCTGGCCAAGGCCGTGGCACACCTGAAAGGCCAGCAAGGTCTGGTGGTGCTGGGAGTGCCCCGAGGGGGTGTGGTCGTGGCGGCCCAGGTGGCCCATGCCCTGGGCGCGCCGCTGGACGTGGCCATCACCCGCAAGGTCGGCGCGCCAGGCAACCCCGAATTCGCCATCGGCGCCGTCTCCGAAGGGGACGCTCTGGTCCTGGACGAGGACATCATCCGCCAACTGGGGATCCCCGAGGCCTACGTCCAGGAGGAGGTGGCCCGCCAGCGGCTGGAACTGGCCCGTCGCCTGGCCCGCTACCGGGGCGGGCGCGCGCCGGTCCCCGTGCAGGGCAAGACGGTGATCCTGGTGGACGACGGGGTGGCCACCGGAGCGACCATGTTGGCCACCGTCCGCACCCTGCGGGCGCGGGGACCCGCACGGATCATCGTCGCCGTGCCCGTGGCCTCGGCGGACGCCCTGGACCGCCTGGCCCAGGAAGCCGACGAGGTGGTGTGCCCCTATGTGCCGGCCTTCTTCTGGGCGGTGGGCGCCTTCTACGAGCAGTTTGACCAGACCACCGACGAGGAGGTGGTGCGCCTCCTCCAGACGTACGGCTCCCAGCAGGAACCGGGGGACACAAGGGCACCATGAGCCGCGGGGAGGAGCCGGCCTTCCTCGTGGACGGGATGCTGGGCCGCCTGGCCCGGTGGCTGCGCATCCTGGGGTACGATGCGGCCTGGGAACCCGGTTTGGGGGATGCCCAGTTGGTCCGCCGGGCTCGGGCAGAGGGGCGCATCCTCCTCACCCGGGACCGGGAACTGGCCCGGCGGCGCGGCGTGCGGGTCCTCCTCCTGGAGGACGAGCACCTGGAGGGGCAACTGCGGCAGTTGCGGCGAGACCTGGGCCTCACCTGGGAGGAACGGGTCCCCCGCTGCCTCCTCTGCAACGAGCCTCTGGAGCCCCTGCCCCGAGACGAGGCATGGGGCCTGGTGCCGCCCTACGTCTTCGTGCACCACGACCGCTTCTTCCTCTGCCCCTCCTGCGAGCGGGTCTACTGGCGCGGCACCCACTGGGAAGACGTGGAGAGGCGGCTGCAGAGCCTGGACCTCTGAAGCCGCGGGAAAAAGCCCCACTTGATGGCTGCGTGCGGGGCCTGCCCGTAGGGGCCCAAAGAGCCGGGTAGGGGCAATTCATGAATTGCCCCTACCCATGCGAGCACGCCCTTGGTGGCTGCGTGCGGGGCCTGCCCGTGATCGCCCCTACAGGCCCCCGCCTTTGCCGCGGGTGGCTTTGACGGGACGCCAGGGGGTGTGCTATAAGTGCCCACCGAGGAAGAGGCAGGGGGCCTGGGCCAGATGCGCGTCCTGATGATCTCCAAGGCCTGCGTGGTGGGGACGTACCAGCGCAAGTTGGAGGAACTGGCGCGCCTCCCCGAGGTGGACCTCACGGTGGTCGTGCCCCCCTTCTGGCGGGATGCCCGGGGCGTCCTGCCCCTGGAACGGGTCTACACGGAGGGGTATGCCCTCCAGGTCCTCCCCATGCGCTTCAACGGGCACTTCCACATCCACTTCTACCAGGACCTGGGGAGCCTGATGCGGGCCCTCCGGCCCCAGATCGTCCATGCGGACGAGGAGCCCTACAACCTCGCCACCTTCCAGGCCACGTGGTGGGCCCGGCGCATCGGAGCGCAGGTCCTCTTTTTCACCTGGCAGAACCTGGACCGCCGCTACCCCCCGCCCTTTTCCTGGATGGAGCGGTACGTCTACCGGGCCGCGGCCCACGCCCTGGCCGGCAACCAGGAAGCGGCCGAGGTCCTGCGGCGCAAGGGCTACCGGGGCCCTATCACCGTGCTGCCGCAGTTCGGGGTGGACCCGGACCGCTTCGCCCCAGCCCCTGGCCCTCCGCCCGAGCGCCCGTTCACCATCGGGTTCGCCGGGCGCTTGGTGCCGGAGAAGGGGGCGGACCTCCTCCTGCGGGCAGCCGCAGGCCTGCCGGGGACCTGGCGGGTGCGGGTGTTGGGGGAAGGCCCCCTGCGGGAGAGCCTCCAGGCCCTGGCCCAGGACCTGGGCCTCGGGGGGCGGGTGGCCTTTGAGGCCCCGCTCCCTTCCACGGAGATGCCGGCCTGGTACCGGGGCCTGGACGTCCTGGTCCTCCCCTCCCGCACGCGCCCCAACTGGAAGGAACAGTTCGGGCGGGTCCTGGTGGAGGCGATGGCCTGCGGCGTGCCCGTGGTGGGGGCCCGGAGCGGCGAGATCCCCCACGTCATCGGCGAGGCCGGGCTCCTTTTCCCGGAAGGGGATGTGGTGGCCCTGCGGGAGGCCCTCTCCCGCCTGCAGGCGGACCCGGCCCTGCGCCGCCGCCTAGCGCAGGCCGGCCGGGAGCGGGTCCTGGCCCAGTTCACCCAGGCCCGCATCGCTGCAAAGACCTGGGAGGTCTACCGGGAGGTCCTGGGGGCAGGGTAGAGCGCAGGGTCATCTGCCTGTGCAGGGCCATCTAGTGCTGGACCACAATAAAAAATTCCGTTTTCGGCCGTGCAGGTCACGGTTGCAGTCTCATAAAGTAGGGGCGCACGGCCGTGCGCCCCTACCCAGGATTACATATCGTCAAGAACCACCGTGGCGTAGTACTAGGAGAGTTCGGCCAGGCGGTTTTCCAACACCTGCGCGGGGGAGAACCCCTCCAGTTGGAGGTAGTAGGCGGCAGCGTCCAAGAGGGCCTCGGCAGGGAGGAGGCCCACCACCTCGCTGCGGGCCACGGCCACCCCGTAGCGCGCTGCCTCCCGCCGGACCATCTCCATGACCCGCGCCACAGGCGTCCGCCGGTAGTCCGTCAGGTTCATGGAGACCTGCGCCTGGCCCTCCACCAGGAGGCCGAGGGCCTTGACGTAGCGCAGCCCTCCGCTGGAGTGCCGCACCGCCCGGGCGATGGCCTGGGCCACCCGCACGTCGTCGGTGCGGAGGTAGACGTTGAAGGCGATGAGGGGCGGGCGGGCACCGATGGCCGTGGCCCCGGCTGGGCCCACCTCTGCCGGGCCGAAGTCGGGGGCGCGGGTGGGGTCGGTGCGGATGGCCTCCTTGAGGCCCTCGTACTCCCCCCGGCGGACGTCAGCCAGGTTGCGGCGGTCGGGGCGGGCTGCCGCTTCTTCGTAGAGGTAGACCGGGATGCCCAGTTCCCGGCCCACCCGTTCGCCCAGGCGGCGGGCCAGGTCCACGCACTCCTCCATGCTGACCCCGCGCACGGGGACAAAAGGGACCACGTCGGCCGCGCCCATGCGGGGGTGCGCGCCCCGGTGCTCCTCCATGTTGATGAGCGCGGCCGCCCGGGCAACCCCCCGGAACGCCCCCTCCAAGACGGCCTCCGGCTCACCCACAAAGGTCACCACGGACCGGTTGTGGTCCGCATTGGACTCCACGTCCAGCACGTGGACGCCGGGCACCGAGCGGATGGCATCCACGATCTCCTGGACCACGTCCAGGCGCCGCCCCTCGCTGAAGTTGGGCACGCACTCCACGATCCTGCGCATCACGGCCTGCTCCTTCCCCGCAGGGATCGCGCCCTTACCGCTTGTGGAAGAGCGCCTCGTCCCAATCCTCCTCGCTGAAGACCTGGAGGCCCGCGGACCGCAGGGCCAGGGCCGTGAGGCCCTGCCCGGGGATGAGGCGGCGCTGGAAGGTCCCATCGTAGACCACGTGGCTCCCGCAGGAGGGGCTGCGCTCCTTCAGGATGGCGACGCGGGCCCCGACCCGGCGGGCCAGGGCCAGGGCGGC
>Ga0123519_10004100_pt1 | contig 23760 bp, 20 predicted proteins | sample YelNatPaOPRAMG02_FD_87396 | JGI IMG/M metagenome (GOLD analysis project Ga0123519, IMG submission 87396) | Hot spring microbial communities from Yellowstone National Park - Yellowstone National Park OP-RAMG-02 (version 2) | ecosystem: Environmental > Aquatic > Thermal springs > Hot (42-90C) ...
GTGCCGGTGCTGGTGGCCGAGGGCAACGGCGATCTGGTGCGCGGGGCAGGTTTCCGGGACGTGCGGGAGATGCGCTGGGAGCAGTCGGAGGACATCGGCGGGGTGCGGGTGACGGCCAAACCCGTGCGTCACTGGGGCGCCAGGGTGTTTTTCGACCGGCACCGGGGATATTGCGGGTTTCTGATCGAATCCGGCCGGCGGCGCGTGTTTCACGCGGGCGACACGGCGATGTACGAGCCGGGAGCGGAGTTGCGCGGCGTGGATCTGGCGGTTTTTTCGATAAGCGCGTACGACCCGTATATCCAGGCGCATGCCACGCCGGAACAGGTCTGGCAGATGACCTGCGCACTGCGGGCGGGGGCGTTGCTGCCGGTACATCACAGCACGTTCATACTGTCGCACGAGCCGCCCGGGGAGCCGCTGGAGCGGCTGCTGGAGGCCGCGGGGCCCGAGTCGCGCCGGATAGTGGTGCGCGAGACAGGCGGCATGTGGGCGGGGACATGAGGCGCCGGCCGGCGCGGGAAAGCCACGGGGGCGATGTTGAAAACGCCGGCGGCGCGGATATAGTTAACGCAGTCAACCATTGCCTGTGGCAACTGATGAGTCAACATCGTGCCGGCGGTGCGCCCGCGTGCTGCTGGAGGTGGTTCCGGCGGTGATGCGGACGCTCGTGATGCACATGCGGCGGATGCACGCGGGCAGCCTTTCCGTGGGGCAGTTCCGCTGTCTGGTGTTTCTGCATCACCACAGCGGCTCCTCGCTTTCGGAACTGGCGGATCATCTGGGACTGGGGCTGCCGGCGGTGTCGCGGCTGATCGACGGGCTGCTGGCGCGCGGGCTGGTGCAGCGCACGAGCCATCCGGCGGACCGGCGGCGGCTGGTGCTGGCGCTGAGCGGGCCCGGGCGGGCGGTTCTGGAGGCGGTGCGGCGTGCGGCGCAGAAGCAGCTGGCGGCATCTCTGGAAGCGCTGAGCGTGGAGGAACGTGGCGCGGTGATGCGGGCGATGGACATTCTGCGGTCGCTTTTCGGACCGCGCGAGCGGGCCGCCTGGCGCGGCCGGCGCACGCGGAGGGAGTCGTCATGCGGACGCTGACGGTTCTGGTGATCATCGGCGCGCTGGGCGCGGGGGCGTGGCTGTATTTCGGGCGGAAGACAACCGGCAGCAGCGCCGCGGCGGCGAAGGCGATGACGGTGACGGTGACGCCGGGAACGCTGGTGCACAGCGTATCCAGCACGGGCCGGGTTGTCTCCAACCTGGATGTGGACATCAAGTGCAAGGCGAGCGGGGAGATAATCAAGTTGCCGTTCGACGTGAGCGACAGGGTTTCGAAGGGGGATCTGCTGGTGGAACTGGACCCTGTGGACGAGCAGCGGGGGCTGCGGCTGGCGAAGGTGGCGCTGGATCAGTCGAGGGCGAAACTCGAACAGGCCAGACAGAATCTGCTGATCGCCGAGCGGAATCTGGCGACATCGCGGCAGCGGGTGGCGGCGGCGCTGAAGGCGGCGGAGGTGAAAGCGCGCGACGCCGCGACCAAGGCCGCCCGGCGCAAGGAGCTGCTGGATCAGAACCTCGCCAGCCAGGAGGACTACGACACGGCGATGGCGGCGGCCGTGCAGGCCGAAGCGGATCTCATAGCGGTGCGGATTCAGCAGCAGGAGCTGGAGATACAGGAGCTGGCACTGGAACTGAAGCGGCAGGACGTGAAGCTGGCGGAGGCGGCCGTGGCCGCCGACGCGATCGCCGTGGAGAACGCGCAGCGTCGGCTGGACGACACGAAGGTCGTGGCGCCGATGGACGGCGTGGTGGCGGCGCGGAACGTGCAGACGGGGCAGATAATCTCCTCGGGGATAACCAACGTGGGCGGAGGGACGACGATACTGACGCTGTCGGATCTGTCGCGGATTTTCGTGCTGGCGGCGGTGGACGAAAGCGACATCGGGCAGGTGGCGCTGGAGCAGCCGGTGCGGATAACGGTGGACGCCCATCCGGGCGTGCAGTTCCGGGGGAAGGTGGTGCGGATAGCGACGCGCGGGGTGAATGTTTCGAACGTGGTGACGTTCGAGGTGAAGATAGAGGTAACCAGCGACAACCGGAATCTTCTGAAGCCGGAGATGACGGCGAACGTTCAGATCATCTGCGCCGAGCGCAAGGACGTGCTGCTGGTGCCGACGCAGGCGGTGAGCCGGCGACAGGGGCAGCTGGTGGTTACGGTGCAGCGCGGCGACGGCACGACCGAGGAGCGGCCGGTCAAGGTGGGCATGAACGACGGCAGCCGCTGGGAGATAGTGGAGGGTCTGACGGCCGGCGAGGTGGTTGTGGTGCCGCGGACGGAGGCGGAGAGCAGATGGCGGGCGGGCGGGATGCCGCGGCCGCCGATGGGCGGGATGATGATGCCGCGTCCGAGGTAGCGATGATCGACGCCAGAGACCTGGTGAAGACATACGTTCTGGGCGGGCAGACGGTGCGCGCGCTGGATCATGTGTCGCTGAAGGTGGAGAGGGGCGAGATGGTGGCGATACGCGGGCCGTCGGGGTCGGGCAAGTCCACGCTGATGAACATACTGGGATGTCTGGACCGTCCGGACGCGGGCGAATACCGGCTGGCCGGAGAGGAGGTGTCGCGGCTGTCGTCGGACCGGCTGGCGGAGATACGCAACCGGCGGATAGGTTTTGTGTTTCAGACGTTCAATCTGCTGCCGCGGATGAGCGCGCTGGAGAACGTGGCGCTGCCGCTGCACTATGCCGCGCGGCGCGATGCGCGTCAGAGGGCGATGGCGGCGCTGGAGATGGTGGGGCTTGCCGAGCGCATGAAACACGAGCCGGCGCAGCTTTCGGGTGGACAGCGGCAGCGCGTGGCGATCGCGCGGGCGCTGGTGACGGACCCGGCGATAATTCTGGCCGACGAGCCCACGGGCAATCTGGACAGCCGCACCGGCGAGGAGATACTGGCGCTGTTCAAGTCGCTCAACGCCGCGGGGCGGACGATCATCATCGTGACGCACGATGCGAACGTGGCGGCGCACTGCCAGCGCGAGATCTATCTGGTGGACGGACGCGTGACGGCGCCGCCGGCGGTTGCGGCACCGGCGGAGGTGCGCTGACCATGCTGCTGTGGATGATTCTGAAGGTGGCGCTGCGGAGCCTGGCGGCCAACAAGCTGCGGTCGATACTGGCGATGCTGGGAGTGATCATCGGGGTGGGGGCGGTGATAGCCATGCTGGCGATCGGGGCCGGGGCGCGGCAGCAGATACTGTCGCGGCTGACGGCGCTGGGGACGAATCTGCTGACCATCCGGCCGGGACAGCGCGGTTTCATGGGGGTGATGTCGGGCACGCAGCAGAATCTGACGGTGGACGATGCGCTGGCGATAGTGCGCGAGGTGGAGGGGGTGAAGCAGGTGGCGCCGGCGGTGGGGTCGTCGGTGCAGGTGAAATACATGTCGCGGAACACGCGGACGATGGTGACGGGAACGACGGTGACGTACCTGCCGATGCGCAGTTTCGAGATCGACGCCGGCGAAGCGTTCACCGAGGCGATGGTGGACGCGTCGGCGCGCGTGGCGGTGCTGGGTCCGCAGACGGCGACGGACCTGTTCGGCGTGGAGGACCCGGTCGGCAAGACGATCAAGATACGGGGCATCAACTTCCGCGTGCTGGGAGTGCTCAAGCCCAAGGGGGATCAGGGATGGTTCAACCCGGATGATCAGGTGATCATTCCGCTGACGACGGCGATGAAACAGCTTTTCGGCGTGGACTATGTGCGTGAGATAAACGTGCAGGTCAATGAGGACGCGGACATCAGCCGCGTGCAGAACGATATCCTGGCGCTGCTGCGGCGGCGGCACCGCATACAGGAGGGGATGCCCGACGACGTGAACATACGCAATCAGGCCGAGATGCTGGCGGCGTTCACCGAATCGAGCCGGACGTTCACGGTGCTGCTCGGTTCCATAGCCGGCATAAGCCTGGTGGTGGGCGGCATCGGCATCATGAACATCATGCTGGTATCGGTGACGGAGCGCACGCGCGAGATCGGCATCCGCAAGGCGATCGGCGCGCGCGACCGCGACATCCTGCGGCAGTTCCTCATCGAGGCGCTGATAATGTCCGGCGTAGGCGGACTGCTCGGGGTGGCGCTGGGCGTGGGCGGCGCGCGGGTGATCGGTTCGCTGAGCAACCAGTTCCCGACGCTGGTGCAGATGGAATCGGTAGCGCTGGCGCTGGCATTCTCGGCGGCGGTGGGGGTGTTTTTCGGTTACTACCCGGCGTGGCGGGCGGCGCGGCTCGATCCCATCGAGGCGCTGCGATACGAATAGCGCGGCATATCAGCCGTATTGCGGCCGCCGGCCGTGGAGCGCGTTCTGCGGCTCGGGCGCCAGACCTTCGCGGAGCCGGCGGTAAACCTCGCGATGGCGGTCGTGATACTGCTGCGTGGTTTCGAAGCCGAATTCCTTCTGAAGCGACGCGACGGTGAGGGCCGGGTCGATCGGCTCGACTACGAAATGCGAGCAGCCGGGTTCGTGGCGGCGTACATCCACGCGCCCGGCGTATTTGGCGAGTATCTGCTGCGGAATGCGGTAGTTGAAGTCCAGATGGCACACGGCGAAGTCGAGATTGATGTCGCGGATGGCCACGGGGAAATCGGAATTGGTTTCGCACATGATCTGTCCGCAGGGGTCGATGATGCGCGACCGGCCCGTGCGCACGGATGAGACGACCCAGTAATGATGGATGTAGGCGAACGCCCACAGGGGGAAACCGCCGTCGTAGGCGCTGGGCCAGAGAACCATGCGCGCGCCGCTCTCCGCCAGGGCGGCCCAGTTTTCCGCGAAACCCAGGTCGAAGCATATCTGCACGCCGATGCGCCCGAAATCGAGGTCGAAAAAGGGTATCTTCCCGCCGGGAGTCACGCCGTCCTCAAGAACCGTGTAATCATGGGTGCTGGTGACCGGACAGGCCTTGTCGTAGATGCCGCAGATGGCGCCGTCGCGGCCGATGATCACGGCTGAGTTGTATATCCGGCCGTCGCGGGCGCGTTTGAGGGGACAGACCACATAGCAGCGGTGATCGCGCGCGCGGCGCGCGACGGCGTCGGCGGTGGGTCCGGGGACGGGTTCGGCGCGCTGCTGAAGCGTAAGTCCGCGCACGCCGGGAAGCGTGAACGCTTCGGGAAGACACACCAGATCGGGATGCTGATTGAGCGCTTCATCGAGCAGGTGAAGCACGTACTGGCGGTTGCCGTCGATGGTCGGGTGAAAACGTCCGTTCTGGGCGATGGTGGCTATGCGGGCGCGCGTGGGCATGGGCGATCTCCTTGCGGCAGATTATCCGCGGACGTAGTATTCACGTACAACAGGTGCGCTGAAGGCCATTTCAACCGGCAATTCGTCATCACAGGACGGTGATAACCGCTCAGGAGGCGACCGTGAACATCCGCGAATGGCTCAACAACAATCCCCGCATAACCACAGCCGTGACGGCGATAGTGATCGTGCTGGCCGTCATCGTGATCGTATGGAACAGGTCGTCGCAGGAATCAGGTCCGTCAAGCGGTTACAGGGTTTATTACAGCGACGATGACGGAAAGACGTGGTTTGCCGACGACTGGCAGAAGGTGCCTCCCTTCGACCACAACGGGCGCCAGGCCGTGCGGGCACATGTATTCCGCATAGGCACCGGCGAGCCGTTCGTGGGATACCTCGAGAAGTTCGACGCGCGGGCGCAGAAGATACTCAACGACTTCTACAACGATCCGGCAAACCGGGGCAAGTTCTACAACGAGCGCCACACGCTGGAAGAGCGGAACATTCTGGTCAAGCGTCCGGGGCCGGAGCACAAGTGGGTGCACGTGGAGCACGATCGCGAACAGGCATACAGGATAAAGACGATAACCGGTCCGGCCGGCGAGACCGCCGAGGAACTGTTCCCGAAACGCGAATACTGAGGGGCACGGGCGCGGCACAGTCGGGGCGGCCGGCAGCGCCTCATCATGTGTAGGCTTCGAGAATCTTCTGTATGACGGTGGTGGTGCTGCGCCCGTCAACAAGGGGCGCCAGAGCCACCCGCCCGCCATAGCGCTCGACGACTTCCCAGCCGACGACCTGTTCCTTGGCATAGTCGGCGCCTTTCACGAGCACATCGGGGCGGATGGCCTCGAGGAGGGGTATGGGGGTGTCGTCGTCGAAGAGTATCACGTAGTCGATGCTTTCCAGTTCCTCCAGCACCGACACGCGGTCGTGTTCGGCGATGATGGGCCGTCTGGGGCCCTTGAGGCGGCGGATGCTGCTGTCGGTGTTGACGGCGACGACGAGTATGTCGCCCTGGCGTTTGGCGAAGCGGAAGTATTCCACGTGGCCGAGATGGATGATGTCGAAGCAGCCGTTGGTGAAAACGATCTTCCGGCCCAGAGCGCGGTGGCGCTGGAGTTCAACCAGAAGCTGCTGGAGGTCGCGGCGTTTTCCCAGGCGCTGGCGGGATTCGAGCATGAGGTCCTGTATTATTTCGGCGGGCGTTACGGGGACGCATCCGAGCCTTTCGACCTCCAGCCCGGCGGCGGTATTGCCGAGGGCCGCCGCATCGGCCCATGATGCGCCGGCAGCGCGGGCCATGCACAGCATGGCGAGCATCATGTCGCCGGCGCCGGTGGCATCGGCCACCTGGCGTTTGCGCGTGCGCAGCCAGCGGCCCTGCCCGTCGCGCGTGGCCAGATAACAGCCCTCCTCGTTGAGGGTGATTATCACCGCCTCCAGAGCGAGCATCTGAAGAATACGCCGGGCGGCCGGGTCGTGGTGTTCCGGCCTGCGCACGGGCAGCGCGGTGGCGCGTTCGGCCTCGACGCGGTTGAGTTTCATGGCAGTGGCGCCGCGGTACTTGTCGTAGTCGGACAGGTATGCCGGGTCGATGATCACGGGCAGGCCGCGCGATCGCGCCATGTCGATAGCCGACCGGCACACGGCGGGGGTGAGCAGGCCCTTGTTGTAGTCCTCGAGGCACAGCAGGTCGGCCCCGTCGAGCGCCTGTTCGATGCACCGGACGACCTCCTTTTCCAGCGCTGCGTCGATGGGCGCGGTATTCTCTATATCCAGGCGCAGCATCTGCTGGGGCGTGCGGTCCTGCGAGGAGCCGAGCAGGCGCACCTTGGTTACGGTGGGACGGGCGGCGACCTCCATCAACCCGCGGTCGTCGGCACCGCATTCGCGCACGCGGCGGCGCACTTCCGCACCGGTCGGGTCGGCGCCGACGATGCCGACAAGGCGCACGGCCGCCCCGAGGGCGGCGAGGTCGGCCAGAACGCTGCCCGCGCCGCCCAGACGGTATTCCTCATGTTCGAAATGCAGCACGGGCACGGGGGCCTCCGGGCTCATGCGCTGGGCGCTGCCGAAGACGTAGCGGTCGAGCATGAGGTCGCCGACGAGCACGATCTTCGCCCGCGGGAGCCTGGCCATCAGTTCGATCAGTCCACTGGACATGACGCTGATTCTACCCGCGCCAGCGGCCTGATGCTCAGTGCCGCAAGGCGCGGCAGTCCGCGCGGCCGGGGGCCGGCGCTTGCATGTGACGGGCCGGTAAATACACTTGCGCGCTGTCGTTCGGGTGCGTGTCAGTTCAGCGAAGGAGGATGCCATGGCCAGATCCGCCGCATACCGTTTTTCGTTCGGACCGTGGAACATTCATTCGGGAGCCGACCCGTTCGGGCCGGCGGTGCGCAAATCGCTGACATTCGCGGAGAAGCTCGCCTTCTACCGCAAGCTGGGATTCGAAGGCGTGCAGTTTCACGATGACGACGCCGTGGAGGATCTCGACAATAAACCGGCTTCGGTGGCGGTGAAAGAGGCGCGCGAGCTGGGAAAGGTGCTGAAGAACGAGGGGCTGGTGGCGGAGTTCGTTGCGCCGCGGTTGTGGGAGAGCGACAAGACCATCGACGGGGCTTTCACGTCGAACGATCCGAAATGCCGGCAGTACGCCATCGACCGGTCGCTGCTGGCAGCCGACATAGCCGACGCGCTGGGATGCGACCTGATGGTGCTGTGGCTGGCGCGCGAAGGGACGTACATCCGCGAGTCGAAGAACGCCCGGCGGGCGCACGAGTGGCTGATGACGGCGATAAACAGGATTCTGGCGCACAACCGGAAGATACGCATCGCCATCGAGCCCAAGCCGAACGAGCCCATGGACGCGGCGTACGTTCCCACGATCGGTCACGCCATCGCCATGGCTTATGCTTCTGACGATCCGGCGCGCGTGGGCGGGCTGATCGAGACGGCGCACGCCAAGCTGGCGGGTCTGGATCCGTCGGACGAGATGGCCTTTGCGCTGTACCACAAGAAGCTGTGGAGCGTGCATCTGAACGACCAGAACGGATTGAAATTCGACGAGGACAAGAGTTTTGCGGCAGCCAATCTGCGCGATGCGTGGAATCAGGTGCGCGTGCTGGAAGAAGGCAACTACGCTGCCACGGGGGCGTTCGTGGGGCTTGACGTGAAGGCCATGCGCACGACCACGCTTGAAAAGAGCACGCAGCATCTGGCCAACAGCAAGCGGTTCTTCGAACTGCTGGTGGAAAAGGTGCGGACTTTCGACCGCAAGGCCGAGGCGCAACTTATAAAGGACCGCGACTACGAGGGTCTGGAGCGCCTGGTGCTGGAACATCTGATGGGCGTTAAGAAGTGAGCGGCGGTTGCGCGGGCGGAGGTTCTTTCCGGACAGGGAAGGGGCCAACATGGCTGAGAATCTGGCTTCGCCGGTGGGTCAGGCACACGCGCGCCGGCTTTTCGTGGGCAGCTGCGTGGCGTTGACGGCGTCGTCGATGATGTTCGCCCTGATGGCCGACGTCATTCCGGCGCTCAAGGAACAGTTCATCCTCACCAACGAGCAGATCGGCTGGATCCGCGGCACGGGGTGGGGCTTTACGCTGGCGATAATCCTGCTCGGGCCGCTGTGCGATGCGCTGGGGATGCGTTCGATAATCGCTCTGGCGTTTGCCTGTCACACGGCCGGGGCGCTGCTGCTGGTATTTGCCGGCGGGTTCTGGACGCTGTTTGCGGGCGGGGCGCTGCACGCTTTCGGAGCGGGTTCCATCGAGGCGGCGTGCAACCCGCTGATCGCCACCATCTATCCGCAGAGCAAGACGGAGAAACTCAACCAGTTTCACATGTGGTTTCCCGGGGGCATAGTCATCGGCGGCCTCCTGGCATATCTGTTCACAAAACTCGGTCTGGGGTGGCAGTGGAAACTGGCGCTGGTTCTGCCGCCGACGGCGGCGTATGCGCTGCTGTTCATCGGCGAGAAGTTCCCGCCGACCGAGCGCGTGCAGGCGGGCGTGTCGGGGGGCGAGATGGTCAGGGAATCGCTCAGCCGGCCGCTGTTCCTCGTGCTGCTTTTCTGCATGATGCTCACGGCATCGCTGGAGCTGGGACCGATGGGGTGGGTTTCGCCGGTACTGGAGGCCGGCGGCGTGCCGGGAATACTGGTGCTGGTGTGGATAACGGGCCTGATGGCGGTTCTGCGCTACTTCGCGGGCCCGATAGTCAACACTCTGGGCAACATCAACACGCTGCTGCTTTCGGCCGTAGTGGCGGGAGCGGGGCTGGTGTGTCTGAGTTTCGCCGGCGGCAGCGCCTTTACGGCCGGCGCGGCGGCAACGGTGTTTGCGCTGGGGGTGTGCTATTTCTGGCCCACCATGCTGGGCACAGCGGCCGAACGCGTGCCCCGCGGCGGCGCGATGGCGCTGGCCATGCTGGGGGGCATAGGCGGGCTGTTTGTCAATCTCGTAACCACTCCGCAGATGGGACGCATCGCCGACAAGTATCTCCATCGCGAACTGGTGCGCAAGGTGACGGTTGACGGACGCACGATAGACCGTCAGCAGGAAACGGTGGCGGTGCTCCAGGCCGTGGATGGGGCTTACGCCGACTGGATAGCCTCCCTCGGCGACAGCAGGCTCGACAAGCTTCGGGCCGCCGAAGCCGGCGCAGCCCGGCGGCAGATACAGCAGGTTCTGAAGAAGTTCCAGGAAACCGGCAGTCTGCCGGAGCCGGATACGGCCAACGCCTTGCGGGCGGCTATAGGCAACGGCCCGCGGGGCGACGCCGCAACGGCATCGGGGGCGTTGCGTTCGGCCATCGAGGCCAGGGACCGTGCGGCCGGCATACTTAATCCCGCCGAAAACAAAGGCGGTCTCATTTCATTCCGCTACGTGGCGCCGCTGTCGATAGTGCTGATCCTGATATTCGGTGCCATCCGCATACGCGACATGCGCGCTGCCTCGGCGCAGACCAAGCCCTGACGGCTGACTGCCCCGTCGCAGATTTCCTGCGGCGCGGGCGCGCAGTCGCAGTGCGTGCGCATCGGCCGCGGCAAGGCCGTTGAGAGGCGGGCGTTACCCGCTATTTCACTTCCGAGAGCTTCACCGGGCGGCGTTCCTGCGCAGAGATCATCACCGCCTCGAGCACGCGCTGTGTCTGATAAGCGTCGTTGAAATCAGGCAGAGGAACGGTCGGTTCCTGGCCGGCCAGCACGCGGAGTATGTCGTACGCCTGATTGGTGAAGGCGTGCTCATAGCCGATGATGTGAGCGTCGGGCCACCACGCGTCGGCGTAGGGATGGCTGCCGCCGTGGGTGCACATGATTTCGGTCCAGCCCTGGACCTCGCGCGGGCGCGTGGCATCGTAGAACCACAGTTTGTTCATGTCCTCGAAGTTGAACTTCAGCGACCCTTTGGTGCCGTTGATCTCGAAGCCGTTGCGGTTCTGGTTGCCGGTGGCCATGCGGGTGGCCTCGAAATAGGCCACGGCGCCGCCTGAAAACCGGGCCAGAAACAGCGTGGCGTCATCGACGGTGACCTTGCCTTTCTTGCTCTTGTCGGCCTGAATACCGGCGGCGATGCCGCCCGCGGCGACGCCGGCCATCAGCGTGCGCTCCTTGACGAACGTCTCGGTGATGGCGCCGGCGATTTCCACGAACTCCTGGCCGGTCACGAAGCGCGTCATATCGATGATGTGGGCGTTGAGGTCGCCATGCGAACCGCTGCCGGCCAGTTTCTTGTCGAACCGCCAGATGAGCGGGATGGAGGGGTCGGCCCAGTCCTGAAGGTAGAACCCGCGCACATGGCGGATTTCGCCCAGCGCGCCCTGTTTGGCCAGCAGATGGGCCATGGCCACGGCCGGGCAGCGGCGATAGTTGTACCAGACGAAGGTCTTTACTTTGGCCTTTTTCGCGGCTTCGACCATCTCGCGGGCCTCGGCGAGCGTGCCCGCAATAGGCTTTTCGCAGGCGGTGTGCTTGCCGGCGGCCAGAGCGGCTTTGGCGACCGGGGCGTGCATGTAGTTGGGCGTGACGACATCGACCAGATCGATTTCGGGCGAGGCTACGAGTTTCTGCCAGTCGGTGCTTGTGTTCTGCCAGCCCCAGCGGGCGGCGAAAACCTCGGGCTTTTCCTCCGGCTGCCCGAAGACCGTGTGCATGACCGGCCGCAGCGGAACCTTGAAGAACTTGGGAACCTGGCTCCAGGCGTTGGAGTGAGTGCGGCCCATGAAACCCTGACCGATAAGAGCGATGTTCACGAAGTCTTTCTGCGACATGGTGTGGTTCCTCGAATAAGATGACCTTGCAGAATCACCACTGAACTCGCCGGTGAATATACGAACGGGCCGCGATCGCTGCAAGCGCGCAGCGGCAGCAGCGTACGCCGGAGCGGCACAGCCTGCCCCCGCGTGGCACGAGGAGGCGCGGCGCGCTTTCCGGCGGGCGGCGCGGGTGGTTATCCTGAGCGTCATGGCGTGGGTTTCGCTGTGTCAGCTCGATGAGGTCGACGAGGGGCGCGGGAAGTTCGTTGAGGTGGGCGGGTTTCAACTGGCGGTGTTCGTGCACGAAGGAAAACCGTTCGTGCTGGACAACCGCTGCCCGCACGCCGGCGGAAGCCTGTCGGGCGGGCACGTGGAATCGGGCTGTGCCGTGTGCCCGTGGCATCACTGGGCATTCGACCTGGGCACGGGACAGCTGCGCGGCCGGCCGGCTGTAAAGGTCAGGTGTTATCCCGCAAGGCTTCTGGAGCGGGAGGGCAAACCGGCTCTGGTACAGGCGGAACTGCCGATCTTCTGACGGAAACGCCGGCAGGAGTGGTCCCGGGATTCCCCGCGGTGCGCCACCACAGCATAGAGCTGACGTGGCAACGATCCGTTGGCGCCTGTTGTCAAGTCGCAGGGATTTTGACAGTCCGCACCTGCGCAGGTATCTTTTGCAATGTTCGAGCAGCCGTCACGGGGCTGTTGTGCAGCATGTGTGTTCGGCTTGGCGACGGCAACCTGTGGGTAGAGGCGATCATGTCAGGCCGTCGGCGCGTCACGAGGGATTTCGTGCATCCGCGCAGGCGGATGTGCTGTGGATACGGGCGTTGTGCGCCCGCGAAACGCTAGCGTTGCGCGCTTCGCGGGACGGCGCTGGTGGGTGCGCCGTGTACTCCGCGGGCGAACAGGAGGCGTCAGGCCATGTCCGAGGCGACCTCTTACGAGTTTCTGGAGAAGGTCATCGCGGCCACTCCGGACGGGGCTTACATCCGCAAATGTCTTCAGTGCGGCACGTGCAGCGGGATATGCCCGTACGGATTCGCCATGGATTATCCGCCACGGGCGCTGATAGCGGCATTGCGGGCGGATGATTTTCACGGCGTGCTGGAGAGCGACACGATCTGGCTGTGCGTGTCGTGCTTCGCCTGCGCCAGCGTGTGCCCGATGAAGATACCGCTCACCCGCGGGCTGCTGGCTACGCTCAAGGCGGAGATGCTCGTCGGGGGAAGCATACCGGCGGAGCTTCAGACGGCGCTGAGCAACAGCCGCCGCTACGGCAATGCGCTGGGCGAATCGCCGCGCAAGCGCGCCGACTGGGCGAGAGATTTCACCGTGCCCGTTCCGGTAATGGCGGGGCGCAAGGATCCGGTGGAGATGCTGTGGTTCGTGGGGGATTACGGCTCATACCACCCGCGCGTTCAGCTGGTGAGCAAGGCGCTGGCCAAGCTCATGCACGCGATGGGCATGAGTTTCGGGATACTGGGGCCCGAGGAGAACAGCGACGGCGATACGCAGGCGTTCGCGGGCGAATGGGGGCTTTTCGAGCTGCTGGCGCGGAAGAACATCAGGGCCATGTCGCGGTATCAGTTCCGCGAGGTGATCACGGGCGATCCGCACGCGTTCAACGCGATGAAGCACGAGTATCCGCGGCTGGGGTTTGACAAGCGCGTCAGACACTATGCGCAGGTTTTCGCCGAGCGCATCGACATCCTGCGGCCGCTGCTGAAGAATCCCCTGCCGCTGCGCGTGACATATCACGACCCGTGCTATCTGGGCAGAGCCAACGACAACGGCGTCTATGAGGAACCGCGGCTGCTGCTGCGCGCCATACCGGGCGTGGAGCTGGTGGAGATGGACCACAACCGCGTGATGAGCATCTGCTGCGGAGGCGGCGGGGGCGGAATGTGGCTCGACGGATTCACATGGGAAAAAGCCCACGCGCGGACTACCGAATGGCGCGTGCGCGAGGCGGTCGAATGCGGCGCACAGGTGCTGGCGGTGGCCTGCCCGTATGAAACGCCGCGCTTCGAGGACGCCGTCAAGAGCACGGGCAACGAGGGCCGGCTCATCGTGCGGGACATCGCCGAACTGCTGGCCGAGTCGGCTTTCGGCCGGGAGGACGTCCAATGAACATCGTGGTGCCGATCAAGTTCGTGCCCGATCCCGTGGAGGATCTTCAGATCGATCCTTCCAGCGGACTGCTGGACAGGTCCTTTCTGCGCCTGATACCCAGCGAGCTGGACGAGCACGCGCTGGAGCAGGCGCTGATCCTCAAGGAACGGCACGGAGGCACGGTAACCGTGGTCGCCTGCGACACCGGCGACGTGGATGAGACGCTGTTCACGGCGCTGGCGCGGGGCGCCGACCGCGCAGTGAAAATAACCGGCGACGATTTCCAGCAGGGCATCGGCAGCCGGCGTATGGCGGCGATCATCCACGCCGCCATATCCGGCGAACCGTGCGACCTGGTGCTGACGGGCACGCAGGCGCTGGACGACATGGACGGCTTCGTGGGGGCGCTGCTGGCCGAGCGCATGGGTGTGCCCTACATCGGATACGTGACGAAGGTCGAGATCGCCGGAAACAAAGCCGCCGTGCGCAAGGAGTATCCGGGCGGTCTGAACGCCGAGATCGAAACTGCTCTGCCGGCGGTGCTGGGCATCCAGGCGGCCGAAAAGCCGCCGCGCTACGTGGTCACGGCGAAGGTCATGGAGGCCATGAAGAGCAGGCGCATAGACGAGAAACCCGGCGAAGACCCCGGCGAGCCGTTCACATTTCCCGATCTGCGCATGGCGCTGCCCGAGCCGGCGCGGCGTGCCGAGATGCTCGACGGATCGCCCGCGCAGGTGGCGCAGAAGATCGTCGCGCTGCTGCGGGAGCGCGGGCTGGTCGGCTGAAAGGAGCAGATGCGATGAGCGGCGAAATCTGCGTCGTGGCCGAAGTGGTGCGCGGCGAACTCACCGAACAGACGTTCGTGTCGCTGGCGGCGGGGCGCAAGCTGGCCGATGCACTGGGATGCCGGCTGGCGGCGGTGATGCTCGGCGCCGACGTGGCGCCCCTGGCGGCGGCTCTGGGGGCGGCCGACCGCGTGCTGACGGTGGAACATCCGCTGCTGGCCGACTTCAATCCCGAAGCGGCGCTCCTGGCGGCGGAGTCGGCCGTGCGCGCCGCCGGCGCGCGGGCGTGCATATTCTGCCACACGGCGTCGGGGATGGACCTGGCCTGCGGCGTGGCTCACCGGCTGGGAGCGCCCGTGGTGGCGTGCTGCCGGGATTTCACGGCCGCCGACGGACAGGCCCGGTACGTCGCGGTGACCTGCGGCGGCAAGATAATCGTGGAAGGAACGCTGCCCGGACCGGTGTGCGTGGTGACGGTCATGCCGGGCGTTCTGCGCGCCGAGCAGGGCCGCTCCGACCGCACGCCGCCGGTGGAGCGCATCAGTCCGCCGGCGGGAATGGAGAGCGTGCGCACTAAGTTCAGGGGCTGGATAGACCCCCCTGCCGGCGACGTTGACATATCGCGCCAGAACATACTGGTGTCGGTGGGCCGGGGCATTCAGAAGAAGGAGAACATAGCTCTGGCGGAACGGCTGGCGGCGGCGCTGGGAGGCGTGGTGACGGGTTCGCGGCCCATCATCGACCAGGGCTGGCTGCCGCCCACGCGGCTGGTGGGCAAGTCGGGCAAGCAGGTGAGGCCGCGGCTGTATCTGGCGGTGGGAATAAGCGGCGCGCCCGAACACATGGAAGGGGTGCCCGCGGCGGAGCTGATGATCGGTATCAACACCGACGCCCGCGCGCCGATTTTCGATGCGGCCCACTATGGCGCGACGTGCGACGCGGTGCAGCTTATGCCGGCGCTGGCGGCGGCCCTCGGGAAGTAGGCAGCCGACCGCCGCGGCGCGCGTCGTGAAACAGGTGCGGGTCAGGTAGTTCTCATGCCGTCGGCGACGTCCATCATCGTTGGCGCGAGCCTGGCGGTTGCGGCGCTGGTTTTCGGCGCCCAGATATACGAGTGCATACGGCACATGCGGCTGGGCAGACCCGCCGGACCCTTCGGCAACTGGCCGGCGCGCCTGCGCTGCGTGGTGCTGCTGGTGCTGGGACAGGCGCTTCTGTTCCGTTTTCCGGGAACGGGCACCGCGCATTTCTTCATCTTCTGGGGGTTCGTTCTGCTGTTGCCGACGATCGTGCAGGCGATAGGCGAGGGTCTGGCGCCGGGGTTCGTACTGCCGTTTTTCGCCACCTTCGGGCCGCTGGCACTGCTTCAGGACCTGATAGCGGCGGCCGTGACCGTGGCGGTGCTCTACGGGCTGTATTACCGGCTGATAGTGCGGCCGCGACGCTATGAGGGCAGCCACCATGCCGAGGGCGTGCTGGTGCTGTGCTTCATACTGACCATCATGCTCACGCTGCTGGGAACCAACGGTCTGCGCCAGAACCTGGGCACGGCGCACGTTGCGGCCGGCTGGCAGCCGCTGTCGGCGGGCGCGGGGCGGCTGCTGGCGGGGTTGTCGCCGGGCGCGCAGCACATCGTCGAGCGCGTGCTGTGGTGGACGCACCTGGGCGTGGTACTGGTGTTTCTGATGCTGCTGCCCGGGGGGAAACATTTCCACGTCGTCACATCGGCGTTCAACGTGCTTCTGCGCAGGCTCGAGCCGCGGGGGCGGCTGGCGCCTTCGCCGACCGGCGCCGAAGGCGTTCAGAACATCGAGCAGTTTACCTGGCGGCAGATGCTGGACTGGTACTCGTGCAGCGAATGCGGGCGCTGCCAGGATGTGTGCCCGGCCTATGCCGCCGGCACGGAATTGTCGCCCAAGGTATTGATCATGAGCCTGCGCCGCCATCTGCGGGAGCGCGGAAGGGCTCTGCTGAGCCGCGCCGACGGACGGCACCATGAACAGCGCCAGGCGGTGCTCGCCAGGCGGCTGGTGGGAGATGTCATAAGCGAGCCGGCCGTCTGGGCGTGCACCACGTGCCATGCGTGCGATACGGAATGCCCGCTGTGCGTGGAGCACGTGCAGCCGATAGTGGACCTGCGGCGCGGGCTGCTGGCGTCGGGGCGCACCGAAACGCGGCTTTCGACGGCACTGGAGAGCCTGCGCCGCTATGGCAATTCGCTGGGCAAATCCGACAGGCAGCGGGCGCGGTGGACGACGGCGCTGGACTTCCGGATAAAGGACATCCGCAGGGAGCCGGCGGAGGTGCTGTGGTTCGTCGGCGATTATGCCTCATACAGTCCGACGGCCGCCGAAGCCACGCTGGCGGCGGCGCGGGTGCTGCGGGCGGCGCAGGTGGACTACGGCCTGCTGTACGACGCCGAGCGCAACGCCGGCAACGACGTGCGGCGCGCCGGCGAGGAAGGACTGTTCGAGCTGCTGCGGCAGAAGAACACGGCCGCGATGAGCAAGTGCAGTTTCAGCCGCATCGTCACCACCGATCCACACACGTACAACACGCTGAAGAACGAATACGAATGGGACGGGCGTGCGGTCGTCGTGGAGCATTTCGCCGAGGTAATCGACCGGGCGATAGCCGCGGGCAGCCTGCGCGTGCGCCGGCTGGACCGCGTGGTGACGTATCACGACCCGTGCTATCTGGGGAGATACAACGGCGTGTACGACGCACCGCGGCGGGTGCTGCGGGCGATCGGATGCACGGTGGTGGAGATGCCGCGCAGCGGCGACCGTGCGCTGTGCTGCGGAGCGGGCGGCGGGCGCATCTGGATGGAGGAAACCGGCACGGGCGAGCGTCCGGCGGTGGCGCGCATGCGCGAGGCGGCATCGCTGGCGCCGAAGGTGTCGTGCTTCGTCGTGGCCTGTCCGAAGGACCTGACGATGTACCGCGACGCGGTGAAGACAGCGCAGCTGGAGGACGCCATTGCGGTGAAGGACCTGGCGGAACTCGTCGCCGAGGCGGCGGGCGACGGGACGGAAGCGCCGCGCGCCTGAGGCGTGCGGAGCGGATATGGGAGCACGGCCATGGCCGAACGTATCGGCGTATATGTGTGTCACTGCGGGACGAACATAGCGGCCACCGTCAACGTGGAGGAGGTGGCGCGCTGGGCGAAGGAGAATCTGCCCGACGTGGAGGTGGCGCGGGATTACAAGTTCATGTGCTCGTCGCTGGGGCAGGCGCTGATCGCCGATGACATAAAGAAGCACGGGCTTACGCGCGTTGTGGTGGCGGCGTGCTCGCCGCACCTTCACGAAAGAACGTTCCGCCGCGCTTGCGCGGCAGCGGGGCTGAACCAGTTTCTGATGCAGATGGCCAACATCCGCGAGCACGTGTCGTGGGTGACGGCGCAGCGCGATGCGGCCACGCAGAAGGCCAAGGCGCTGGTGGCGGCGGCGGTGGGACGGGTGCGGCATCACGCGCCGCTGGAGACGATGACGGTGAAGATGAACCCCGCAACGCTGGTGGTGGGCGGAGGCATCGCCGGCATTCAGGCGGCGCTGGAACTGGCCGACGCCGGCTATCCGGTGTACCTCGTCGAGCGCGAGCCGAGCATAGGCGGACACATGGCGCAGTACGACAAGACGTTCCCCACGCTCGACTGCGCCGCGTGCATTCTGACGCCGCGCATGTCGGAAGTGGGGCAGCACGACAGGATAACGCTGCTCACCTGGTCGGAACTGGAGGAGGTTTCGGGGTCGATAGGCAATTTCAAGGCGCGCATCCGCAAGAAGGCCCGCCATGTGAAGGAGGAACTGTGCACGGGCTGCGGGCTGTGCATAGAGAAGTGTCCGCGGCGCGTGGTGGATCACGTGTTCGAGGCCGGCATGGGCCACCGCAAGGCCATCTACACGCCCTTCCCGCAGGCCGTGCCGAAAATACCGGTCATCGACACCAGGTCGTGCATCTGGTTCGAGCGCGGCAAATGCCGGGTGTGCGAGAAGATGTGCCCGACGGGCGCGATCGATTACGAGCAGCAGGACCAGATACTGGAGGTGGAGGTGGGCAGCATCATCCTGGCGACGGGCTGGGACCTGTTCGACTGTCGGCGCATCCCGCAGTACGGCTATGGACGGCTGGCCAACGTGTTCACGAGCCTCGAGCTGGAGCGGATGTGCAACGCTTCGGGCCCCACGGGCGGGCGCATCGTGCTGCGCGACGGAATAACCGAGCCCAGGTCGGTGTGCATAGTCCACTGCGTGGGCAGTCGGGATTTGCGCTACAACACGTACTGCTCGAGCATCTGCTGCATGCTGTCGCTGAAACTGGGGCATCTGATCATGGAGCGGACGGGGGCGAAGGTATATGCGTGCTACATCGACCTGCGCCCCAACAAGAAGGACTATGAGGAGTTCTATCAGAGGCTGCTGGACGAGGGCATGCTTTTCATCCGCGGCAAGGTGGCGGAAGTGACGGATGTGGCGCGCACGCCCGCCGAAGAAGGCAAACTCATCGTGCAGGTGGAGGATACGCTGCTGGGCAAGCAGCGGCGCATTCCGGTGGACATGGTGGTGCTGATGGGCGCTATAGAGCCGCGGCGCGACGCCCGCGACATAGGTTTGAAGGTGGGCATATCGTGCAGCATGGCCGGCTGGTTCATCGAGCGCCACCCGAAGCTTGATCCGGTGGCGACGATGACCGACGGGGTGTTCGTGGCGGGCGCCTGCCAGGGCCCCAAGGACATACCCGACGCCGTGGCGCAGGGAGCGGCGGCGGCGGCGCGCGTGGCGGGCATGATCAGCCGCGGACTGGTGCAGATCGAACCGGTGGTGGCCAGCATCGACGAGGACAAATGCAGCGGCTGCCGCATATGCAACAACCTGTGTCCGTTCAACGCCATCGAATACATCGAGGATCAGCAGGTAAGCCGCATAACGGCGGCGCTGTGCAAGGGATGCGGCACGTGCGTGGCGGCGTGCCCCGCCGGCGCCATCAGCGGAGCGCATTTCACGCGCCAGCAGGTGTTCGCCGAGATCGAAGGGCTGTTGTGGGATGCGCTGCACGGCACGGGGCCGCAGGCGGCTGCGGCCGCCGCGCCGGGGCGATGACAGCACAGGCACAGGAGCGGTTCATCCCGCCGCGGGCGGCGCGTCCGCGGCGGACAGGACAGGGAGCCCGACATGGAGCAGCAGCAGTTCGAGCCGAGAATAGTGGGGTTTTTCTGCAACTGGTGCTCGTACCGCGCCGCCGATGTGGCGGGCACGGCGCGTATGAAGCACGCTCCCAACGTGCGCATAATCAGGCTGATGTGCAGCGGGCGGGTGGAGCCGGCATTCGTGCTCAAGGCGCTGGCGGACGGCGCCGACGGCGTGCTGGTGGCGGGCTGTCATCCGGGCGAGTGCCACTATATCGAGCAGAATTACAAGACCATCCGGAGGTTCGCGATGCTGCGGCATACGCTGCGCGCGCTGGGCATAGATCCGCGGCGCGTGCGGCTGGTGTGGGCGTCGGCCGGCGAAGCAGCGCGCCTGGCGCAGGCCATAGACGAGATGGTGGAAACGGTGCGCACGCTGGGACCGCTGCGCTGGCGCGACAACTGGGAGGAAGACCCGGCACAGCGCGAGGCGGCCGACAGGACAGCCGACGAACACGCCGCGGCGATGGAGGTGCAGTGATGAACGGCAAGGGACGACTGGCCATCTACTGGGCCGCCTCGTGCGGCGGATGCGAGATAGCCATCCTGTCGATCAACGAAAAGATCCTGGATGTGGCGGCGGCGTTCGACATCGTCTTCTGTCCGTGCATCATGGACGTCAAGACGCGCGACGTGGAGAAGATGCCCGACGGACATATCGACGTGTGCCTGTTCAACGGAAGCATCCGCACCAGCGAACAGGAGTACATGGCCCGGCTGCTGCGCCGCAAGAGCCGGGTGCTGGTGGCGTTCGGCTCCTGCGCCCATGAAGGCTGCATACCCGCCCTGGCCAATCTGACACGGCGCGACGAGATATTCGCCGCGTGCTACACGGACTGTCCGTCGGCCGACAACGCGGCGCGCGTCGTGCCCCAGCCGGAAACGCGCATCGACGGCATGCGGCTGCATCTGCCCGTGTTCTATGACACCGTCAGAACCCTGGCGCAGACGGTGGACGTGGATTACTTTCTGCCGGGATGCCCGCCGGAAGCGCCGCGGATACTCGACGCCATAAACGCCATCGTCGCGGGCAGACTGCCCCCGAAGGGCGCGGTGATCGGCGCCGCCACCACCGTCTGCGACGAGTGCCCGCGCACGCGCACCGAAAAGAAAATCAGGCGGTTCGCGCGCACCTGGCAGGTCATTCCGGACGAAAAAACGTGTCTGCTGGAACAGGGGCTGGTGTGCTGCGGTCCGGCCACGCGGGCCGGCTGCGGAGCCCTGTGTCCGCAGGTCAATTCTCCGTGCATCGGCTGCTACGGACCCAACGCCGGCGAGGAGGACCAGGGCAGCCGGCTGATGAGCGCGCTGGCGTCGGTCATCGACTCCAACGACCCCGACGAGATTCAGCGCATCATCGAGGAAGGCATACCCGATCCCGTCGGCACGTTTTACCGCTTCAGTCTGGCGCACAGCATGCTGCGCCGCGCGGCGCTGGTGCCCGACGAGCAGCGCGTGAAGCTGCCCCTGCCAGCCGCGGGCACGGCGCAGACGACCGGCGGAGAGCACGGGCGCTGATGGCGCTGCGGCGGCAGGTGCGGACAGCGGACGGACCCCGGCGCAAGCGGAGGAACCGGAACATGAGCGAGCGACGGATATCGATCGACCCCATCACGCGGCTGGAAGGCCACGGCAAGATCGACATCTTTCTCGACGACGACGGCAACGTCATCGACGCCTTCCTCCAGATACCGGAATTGCGCGGTTTCGAGCGCTTCTGCGTGGGGCGGATGGTGGAGGATATGCCCAACCTCACGTCGCGCATATGCGGGGTGTGCCCCGAGGCGCACCACATGGCGTCGGCCAAGGCGCTGGATGATGTGTTCCGCGTTCAGCCGCCGCCGACGGCGCGCAAGCTGCGCGAGATGTTCTACTGCATCTTCTTCGCCACCGACCACACGACGCATTTCTATGCGCTGGGCGGGCCGGATTTCGTCATGGGACCCGACGCTCCGAAGACTGACCGGAACATCCTCGGCGTCATCAGAAAGGTGGGGATGGAGATCGCCGGCCGGGTGATAAAGATGCGGGCCGACGGCCACAGCCTCATAAAGATGATCGGCGGGCGGGCGGTGCACCCCAACTGGGCGGTGCCCGGGGGCGTTTCGCGGGGAATCACCGAGGAGCAGCGGCGGGAGATAGAACGCCTGGGGCGCGACGCGGTGGAGTTCGCGCGGTTTTCCATAGACCTCTTCAACCAGATCGTGCTCGGCGACAGCGGCTATGTGGACCTCCTGCGCAGCGAGGCCTTCACCACCCGGGTGTACAACATGGGCACGGTGGACGAGCGCAACCGGGTGAATTTCTACGACGGCATGATCCGCGTGGTGGGTCCCGACGGGCGCGAACACGCGAAATACCACCCGCGCGAATACCGCGACCACATCGCCGAACACGTCGAGCCGTGGTCGTATCTGAAATTTCCGTTTCTGAAAAAACCGGGCTGGAAGGGGTTCGTCGATGGCGGGGATTCGGGGCTCTACCGCGCCACGCCGCTGTCGCGTCTAAATGCCGCCGACGGCATGGCCACGCCGCTGGCGCAGAAGGAATACGAGCGCATGTACGAGGTGCTCGGGGGCAAGCCCGTCAACCACACGCTGGCGACGCACTGGGCAAGACTCATCGAACTGCTCTACGCCGCCGAAAGATGGGTGGAGCTGGCATGCGATCCGGAGATAACCGGCCGCGAATACCGCGTGCTGCCGGCCGGGCCCTCTGAGGAAGGCGTGGGCAGCGTCGAGGCGCCGCGCGGCACGCTGACGCATCATTACTGGTGCGACGGGCGCGGCATTCTGACGCGCGTCAATCTGATTGTGGGCACCACCAACAACTACGCCCCCATAAGCCTGTCCATCAAACAGGCCGCCCGCGCCCTCATTCGCAAAGGCGCTGCCCTCACCGAAGGGGTTCTCAACCGGATCGAAATGGCGTTTCGCGCGTATGACCCGTGTTTCGGGTGCGCCACGCACCACATGCCCGGCACGATGCCGCTGGAGGTGACGCTGCGACGCCGCGACGGCAGCGTCATGGAGCGGGTGCGTCGCACCGATGGCCGCGTCGTGCGGACCGACGGCCAATAGAAGACAGACGTCCGGCCGGCGCGGAGCGGTTGCTCGCCGCAACGCGCCCGGCGCCGGCGCGGTGGGCTGAATGTTCGACCTGTGCCGGGAACACGGCCGCGGCGGCAATTCCGCGCCGCCGGTGTACGCGGCCGGGATGACGTCCGGCATTTTGCTCCTGTCGGTCGGGAGGTGGCATATGGTCTCTGTCGAAGTGCTCAGGTCCGTGCCCTTCTTCGCGGGGGTTTCATCGCAGACGCTGCACGAACTGGCCGGCATCTCCGAGGAACGCACGTTCCGCGTGGGCGAGGAACTGTGGCAGCCGGGCGACGAGGCACACTGGCTGTACGTGGTGCGCGAGGGGGAGATAGACATCAGTTATGTGCTCCAGAACGGCCGCAAGTGCATCGTGGATACGGTCGTGGGCGGCGAGCTGACGGGCTGGTCGGCGCTGCTGGAGCCCTACCGCTTCACGGCTCTGGCCGTGGCGCGCACCGCCGGCCGGCTGCTGTGCATACAGGCGGCGGCAGTGCGCCAGCTGTGCGAACGCGACCCGGTTCTGGGCTATCGTCTGGCGATGCAGGTGGCGCGCGCCATAGCCAGCCGGCTGGAGGGTGCGCGGCTTCAGCTTATAGCCATGTCGTGAAGCGCCGGCGTCGTGCGCGCCGGCGCGGGCGGGCGCCTGCGTCGGCGCGGGCTTGATTAACGCAGACCCCGCGGCGAAAAGAGGCTGATGGACAACATGGCGCCGGTTCTGGTTGCATGCATAGGCAATGAATTCGCCGGGGATGACGCCTTCGGACCGCTGGTGGCGCGTGCGCTGGCGGAACGGTCTCCGGAAGGCGTGGAGGCGATCGATCTGGCGACGAAGCCCTACGGACTGCTGGACCATCTCGGTTCGCGGAAGATGCTGATCATCGTCGATGCGGCCGACGTTCCGGGCGCGCAGCCCGGCGAGCTGTTCCAGTGCGCATGGGACTCGCCCGACCGGCCGGCACTGCTGCGCCAGCGGTCGGCAAGCACGCACGGGATATCGGTAGCGGAGCAGATGGA
>Ga0123519_10004103_pt1 | contig 23752 bp, 20 predicted proteins | sample YelNatPaOPRAMG02_FD_87396 | JGI IMG/M metagenome (GOLD analysis project Ga0123519, IMG submission 87396) | Hot spring microbial communities from Yellowstone National Park - Yellowstone National Park OP-RAMG-02 (version 2) | ecosystem: Environmental > Aquatic > Thermal springs > Hot (42-90C) ...
ACCAATAACGTAGCCGCCCTTGAGCATGGAATGGCTCAATATACCGTAATCCAGAACAATTGGGGTGGAGCCATCGACGATGCTTACCTCTATCGCCTGGACGAGGGGAATCTTCCCTCCGAGTCGAAATACCTTCTGGTCGTCAACGCGGCCAATAGAGAAAAAGACTGGCAATGGTTGCTCGAGCATCGAAAACGATATAAGGGCCTTATCCTGGAAGATAAGACCGAAGAGATGGGAATGCTGGCCCTTCAGGGTCCTCAAACCAAAGAAATTTTAGAGAAGATGATTCTCGATACCCGTGCGAAACTCCCCGATCCATGGAGAAACCGACTGAGGGTTTGTGAAATTGAAGGGATCCGGGTAACAGTCACGATTTCACGGACTGGATATACAGGAGAACCCATCTGTTTTGAACTCTTCTTAAGAAAGGATTTTTTGAGAAGGGTTTGGGAAAGGATCCTGGAAGTAGGAAAGGAGAGAGGGATTGTGCCTGTAGGATTGGGAGCGAGAGATACTTTAAGATTGGAAGCAGGACTTCCTCTCTATGGTCATGAGTTGGGGATGGATAAGGAAGGGAGAGAAATCCCTGTTTTTGCCAATCCCTCTGCCTTGTTGGGGGTCAGTTTTTCACCTCTAAAAGGAGAGTTTATCGGGAGAGATCCTCTGCGACACCAATTCGAAGAGTTGAAGCTGAGAACGATGAAAGGCCTTCTGCCTCCCAGAGAGAAGCAATTTGTCCCAAGAAGGATCCTTCCGGTTGCCATGTTGGGAAGAGGGATTGCAAGAAGTGGAGATGAGGTTTTTTTCAATGGAAGAAAGGTAGGTTATATCACCAGCGGCACGATGGTTCCTTATTGGGTATTTACCGATGAGGGAGTTCTTTCAGAGCCTACAGAAGAGAAAAGAATGAGGGCAATTGCCTTGGCCTATATCGATGCGGACATCGAGGTGGGACAGAGAGTCGAGATTCCACAGAGAGGGAGGGTGCTGGAAGGATTGATCGTGGAAAGACATCTTTCGGGAGAGGCCCCTCCTTATGCCCGTCCCATTCTGGTTCAGGAAAAGAAACCCAAACCCTCCATGCCCATTCGGAGTTTGAAAGAGACGGCAGAACAATTCGTTCATCAAGTGATTCGCAATCATCAGTGGAGACAGAGGGAGACGATCAATCTCATTCCTTCAGAGACCACACCCTCTCCCTTGGTCAGGCTCCTTTCCATTACCGATCCTTCAGGCCGATATGCCGAGCATCGGATGATGAAGGCCCTTGGAGAGAGGGAGGTCTTTTACTATCAAGGGACGAAATTGATCGAAGAGGTGGAAGCGCTCCTCATAGAAGAGATGCGAAAGTTTTTAGGATGCACCGAAGTGGAGATCCGGGTCATCAGCGGACAGATGGCCAATACCGCCGTCTTCAGTGGGTATATGGACTTTCTGAATCGTCTGGATCGGAAGAGCGAACCCCGAAGGATCCTAAGGGTAATGAACCATCATCTTGGAAGAGGAGGACACCTCAGCGCCCAGCCGATGGGTGCTCTGAAAGATTTTGTGGCTATGGATCCTCTCACCGAGCGCCCCTCGGTCCTTCCATTTCCCGTGTTGAAGGAGGACCTCTATCAAATTGATCTGAATAAGACCAGAGAACTGATGGAATCTTATCATCCGGAGCTCATCGTTTTGGGTAAGAGTATGATTCTCTATAGAGAGCCAGTGAGAGAGATTGCTGAAATGATCCGAGACCTAAAACCAAGGCCCATCCTTCTCTATGATATGGCCCATGTCTTGGGACTTTTAGGACCGTTCTATCAGGAGCCTTTTCAGGAGGGAGCCGATATTGTCACCGGCTCCACCCATAAGACCTTCTTTGGTCCTCAGAGGGGGCTCATCGGGAGTAACATGTCTGAGGGGACAGAGTATGAAGACCTCTGGGAGAGTATCGTCCGAAGGGTCTTTCCTGGTAGTGTCAGCAATCATCATCTCGGAACACTCATTGGACTTCTGATGGCCGCCTATGAGATGAATACCTATAAGAGGGAATATCAAAAGGCTGTCCTCTCTAATGCGAAGGCCTTTGCCCGTGCCCTTAAAGATCAGGGATTGATGGTGGAAGGAAATCCAGAGCTCGGTTTTACGGAGACCCATCAAGTGGTTCTTCGAGTCGGGTATCGAAGAGGGCCCCTGCTTGCGAATCGGCTCGAGGAGAACAATATCATTGTCAATTATCAGTCCGCTCCCGATGATGAAGCCTTCACGGCAGCCAGTTGCTTGAGGATGGGGGTTCAGGAGATGACCCGTTTTGGAATGGAGGAGGAGGACTTCAAACAATTAGCCGAATATATGAAAGAGATCATCTTATTTGACCGTCCCCTGGCTCAAGAGATCTCTCGATTTCGAAAGAGATTTACAGAGATGAAGTATTGTCTCCCTGAAAAGGAGGCTTCTTCCTTGGTCAGTCAACTTTTCGAAGCCCTTCGATAAAGACCGTAAAATAGAAGGGAGGATGGGAGAAGAGCCCAAACGAATTAGGTGGCACTTGGGGGTTTGCGACGACGCTTCTCAACTGCTCTTAATCGTGCCAGGGATCGCCTTAGGGCGGCTTCAGCGGCTGCAGCCTCTACACTCAGTGGGGCAGCTCTCATCGTCTCCTGGGCCCTTCTTTTAGCCTCCTCGGCTCGAGCGATATCGATCTCATCGGCCCTTTCACAGGCATCGGCAAGGATGATCACCTTATCCGGCCGGACCTCGAGAAAACCCCCACTGATCGCGAGATATTCTTCTTCCTTATTCTTACGGATCATTAAATCCCCGGGCTGAAGCATGGTCATCAAGGGGGCGTGATGAGGAAGGATTCCTAACTGGCCTTCTACTCCCCAGGCCACCACGGCATCTACCTCATCGGAATAGACCATTCGTTCAGCCGTAACAATCTCCAGACGGAATGTCGCCATCGTTATCCCCTCAATTTTTTGGCCTTCTCAACGGCTTCGTCAATCGTTCCCACCATGTAGAAGGCTGCCTCCGGAAGATCATCATGTTTTCCTTCGAGAATCTCTTTGAATCCCCTTACGGTCTCCTTGATCGGGACATACCTGCCTGGAGTCCCCGTGAAGTGTTCAGCGACATGGAAAGGCTGGGAACAGAATCTCTGGATCTTCCTTGCCCTTGAAACAGTGAGTTTGTCCTCCTCGCTGAGTTCCTCGATTCCCAGAATAGCGATGATATCCTGAAGCTCTTTATAACGCTGAAGGGTCGCTTGAACCCCTCGTGCGACTCGATAATGTTCTTCTCCCACAATCTTAGGGTCGAGAATTCGAGAGGTCGAGGCCAAGGGGTCCACTGCTGGATAGATTCCCAATTCAGCGATCGATCGCTCGAGGGCAATGACGGCATCGAGATGACCGTAGGTGGCCACAATCCCGGGATCGCTATAGTCGTCTGCAGGGACATAGATGGCCTGAAAGGAGGTGATGGAGCCTTTCTTTGTCGTGGTGATTCTCTCCTCCAGTTCCCCAACGTCTGTTCCCAAGGTAGGTTGATACCCTACAGCCGAAGGCATTCTTCCCAGAAGGGCTGAAAGTTCCATGTTAGCCAAGACATATCGATAAATATTATCAATAAAGAGCAAGACATCCTGCCCTTCCACATCCCTGAAGTATTCAGCGATGGTCACCCCCGTGAGGGCGACCCGAGAACGAACCCCTGGGCTTTCATTCATCTGCCCAAAAACCATGACCGTTTTATCCAGAACCCCAGAACGCTGCATCTCAAGCCAGAGGTCATTTCCCTCTCTCGACCTTTCACCCACTCCTGCGAAGACAGAGAATCCTCCATGCTCTGCGGCAATGTTTCGAATGAGCTCCATGATGATGACCGTCTTCCCTACTCCTGCCCCACCATAGGCCCCAATCTTCCCTCCTCGTGTAAAAGGGGTGATCAGGTCCATCACCTTTAACCCGGTCTCAAGCATCTGAGGAACGGTCTCTTGCTCTGTAAGGGATGGAGGGGGACGGTGAATGGGCCATCTTTCTTCTGCTTTTACCTCACCCAGTCCATCAATCGGTTCTCCAAAGACATTAAAAAGACGACCCAACGTGGCCCTTCCCACAGGGACGGTGATGGGGGTACCCATATCGATCGCCTCGGCACCTCTTGCCAGTCCATCGGTGGCGGTCAGGGCAATCCCTCTTACCCAGTTATTTCCAATATGGGCCTGGACCTCTACAATGATCTTGTTCCCATTCATGGGGATGACAATCCCATTATAAATAGCAGGAAGTTCATCTTGAGGAAATTCCATATCCACGACCGTTCCGATGACTTGAACGACTTTCCCTTTTGCCATATTTCACTCCTTACTCTTTCCTGAATTGAAAAGAATAAAAGGCCCTCCTCCTTAACCCTTTAAGGCTTCTGCTCCTCCACTGATATCGCAGATCTCTTTAGTAATCATCTCTTGCCTTGCTTTATTGAGAGATAGGGTAAGGCTTTTGATCAATTCTTCAGCATTATCGCTTGCGTTCCGCATCGCCACCATCCGGGCCGACTGTTCGCTGGCAATCAATTCCAGGACAGCGTGGTAGATTTCCATCTCCACAAACCGGGGAAGTAATTCGTTGAGGACACTCCATGGATCGGGTTCGTAGATATACTCGGCGATCTGACCGGGTGGGAGCTTGGCTGGCTCTACCGGAAGCAACATCTCAATGGTAGGTCTCTGGAGCATTGTACTCACAAATCGAGGATAGGCCAAATAGACCTGATCGACATAGCCACTGCTATAGTCCTCGATGACGACTCTGGAAATGGGCATGGTGTCCTGCATCGTGGCCCGATCCCCGAGCCCCACAAACTCCGCCCGCACTTCCAGCCTGGAGATGCGAGCAAAGGTTCTTGCCTTCCGGCCCACAGTAATGACGGTTACAGGAACCTTCTGTTCGAGAATGAACTCCCCTACGATTCGGTTAAGATTGGTATTGAGACCCCCACAGAGTCCTCGATCCGTTCCAATATGAACGAGGGCGATTTTTTTGACCTCCCTCTTCTCAAGTAAGGGAGGAGTTCTCCCTTTGATTCGAGGTTCAATGGCAAGATTGGAAATGACCTGACGAATCTTTTCCGCATAGGGTCGGCCTGCCAGGGCACGCTGTTGGGTCCGTCTCATCTTGGCCGTGGCCACCATCTCCATGGCACGACAGATCTTCACCGTTCCCTGAACACTTCGAATCCGACGACGTAAGGCCTGGACACTCGCCATAACGAAATCCTTTAGGGAGTGGTTTCCTTTTTGTATTCCAAGATGGCGGCTTTTAGAGCCTCTTCGATCTCTTTGGTCAACTCCATTTCCTGATTGATTCTTTTCTCTATCTCTGGATGACGGGTTTCCATGAACCGATGGAAGTTCTCCTCCCATGAGATCACCCGATCCACCGCTACATCATCCAGATATCCATTGGTCACGGCGTAAAGGATGGAGACCTGTTTCCCTAATGACATAGGAGTATACTGGGGTTGTTTGAGAACCTCGGTGATTCTTCTTCCCCGTTCCAATTGATCCTTCGTGGCCTTATCGAGTTCTTCGCTTCCAAATTTCGCAAAGGCTTCAAGCTCCCTGAACTGGGCCAGTTCGAGTCTCAACCTCCCTGCGACTTGTCTCATCGCCTTTCTTTGGGCAGCTCCTCCAACGCGGGATACGGAGAGTCCGACGTTGATGGCCGGTCGAATCCCTGCATTAAAGAGGTCAGGTTCAAGGTAGATTTGACCATCCGTAATAGAGATGACGTTGGTAGGAATATAGGCAGAGATATCCCCGAGCTGGGTCTCAATAATGGGGATGGCCGTTAAAGACCCTCCGCCATATTTCTGAGAGAGTTTGGCTGCTCTTTCGAGAAGTCGACTATGGAGATAGAAGATATCGCCAGGATAGGCTTCCCGGCCCGGAGGGCGACGAAGGAGCAGGGAGAGCTGACGATAGGCCCAGGCGTGCTTATAAAGATCATCATAGATGATTAGAGCCTCCCTGCCCTGTTCCATAAACTCCTCTCCCATGGCACACCCTGAATAGGGCGCAATATATTGGAGCGGAGCTGGATCTGAGGCGTCTGCCTCCACCACGATGGTATATTCCATAGCCCCATATTTTTCGAGGGTTGCAATCGCCTGGGCTACTTTGGAGGTTTTCTGCCCGATGGCCACATAGATACAGATAAGATTCTGTCCTTTCTGGGCAATGATCGTATCGAGAGTGATGGCCGACTTCCCTGTAAACCGATCTCCGATGATGAGTTCCCGTTGTCCTCTTCCAATCGGAATCATACTATCGATGGCTTTGATCCCTGTCATCACCGGTGTATTCACAGGCTCCCTTTTTGTCACATCAGGAGCGACCCTTTCAATGGGGCGAGTTTTAGTAGCCCGTATGGGTCCTTTCCCATCTAAGGGTTGACCTAAAGGATTGACCACCCTGCCAATGAGACCCTCTCCTACCGGGACCTCGATAACCCTTCCCGTGGCCCTGACCTCGTCTCCTTCTTTAATCTTGCTGCAGTCACCGAGGATGACGGCTCCTACATTATCCTCTTCGAGGTTCAAGGCGATCCCAGTAATCCCGTAGGGAAACTCAAGAAGTTCGTTGTAGGCTGCTTCACTGAGGCCATGAATTCTGGCAATCCCATCCCCTACCTCGATCACCGTTCCCACATTGGTCACCGAGATGGGGGCTCCAAATCGTGCGATCTGTTCCTTGATGACGGACACGATATCTTGTTCGCGGGTAGCCATATGGAATCCTCTCTTAATCTAAATTTTTTGCTTCTTTAACCTTCCTCTTTATCCTAATGGCTCGCCTCCATCAGATGTTGTTTTAAGGCCTCCAATTGGTGACGGAGACTTGCGTCAATGATTTTGTCCCCCATTCTTGCAATAAAGCCTCCGATCAGGGTTGGATCCACCTGCCCCTCGATGAGAACCTTCCGTTTTGCCATCTCTTCTAATCGACGGGAGAGGATCTCCTTTTCCGAATCTTCAAGGGGAATAGCCGTTGTCACCCTGGCCCTTTCAATGCCATGGTGAGCATCGACGAGAAGGATGAATTGTTGAAGGATCCTGGGTGCCATTCGAAGAAGTCCTTTATGCACCAATAGGAGACCGAGATTGAGGGTTAGAGGAAGAATGTCACCCAACTGGAACTCTAAGACCCTCTTCTTCGTCTCGAAGGGGATCCTCGGGTTTTGAAGAAAGGAGATCAGTTCCTCCTTCTTGGTGAGCTCCGAAATCTTCTCGAGCCCCTTTTGCCAGGATTCGAGTTCCCCTCTCTCCAAAGCGAGCTCAAACGCGGCCTGTGCATATCGTTTGGCAGAACTGATTCTTGGCATACTGATCCTTAACTTCTTTTGAAGGTCGCGCTCTCTTTTAAGGTTTCTTCGATCAGTTTTCGATGTTTCTCCCGATCCAGGGTTTCTCGTATCACCTTCTCAGCTGCAGCGATGGAGATCTCAACAAATTCCCTTCTAAGATCCTCCACGATTCTCTCCCGTTCCGCTGCTATCTCTTCTCGAGCTCGTTCAATCATCTCCTGGGTTTGCCGGGATGCCTCTTGTCTTGCCTCCTCCTTCATTCTTTCCCCTGTCTGAATGGCTTGAGCAATAATGGCCTGAGCCTCCTGTCGTCCCTTCTCCATCTGTTTTTGAATCTCTGTTCTGGCCTCTTCATACTGTTTCTTGGTCGCTTCGGCCATCTCCATGGCTTCTTTGGTTCTTCGGGCCCTCTCATCGAGCATCTTCAGAACAGGTTGATATAAGAAGAGACGGAGCAACACAAAGAGGATGATAAAGTTGATCACAAAGACGACCAGCAATGGTAGATTGATCCCTAAACTGGCAAAACCTTCCATATGGACCTCTTTTGGTTCTTTCTGGATCCTAAAAAGCGGCCAGAAGAACTCTGCCGATAATTAACCCGGCTACACCAAATACGAATACCATGACGGCAATAATAATCACTAACAGATTAGTCGGTAGACCCTCTCCCATGACGATCCTCCTTATTTGACGACCATGGATAAGATGATACAGACGATCAACACATAAATCCCGATGGCCTCCGCGAGGGCCCCGATCAAGATCATATTGGTCAGAATCGCTCCTCGCGCCTCAGGATTCCGACCCAAGGATTGCATGGCCGAGAATCCAATCAGGCCCAAGGCCAATGCGGGACCGAAGAACCCAACGGCGGCGATCAACCCAATGGTTAACATCTTCATGACTTCTGGTGTCATTCTCCTTCCTCCTTTCAATTAGAGATTTATTCTGACTCCTCATGCAGAGGAGCCGTTGCAACCGTTCCGAAGACCAGGGTTAATCCTGAAAAGATGAGAGCCTGAATCAGACCGATCAATAATTCTAAGCTGTAAAAGGGGATGGTAAATACAAGGGGAATAAGAAAACAGGAGACCAGGATCAGGATTTCGCCCGCCGTCATATTACCAAAAAGACGGAAGGTGAAGCTGAGCATCCGGGTCAGATGGCTGAAGATCTCCAGGACCCCTACAAAAAGATTGATCACCCCGAAAACAATATTCATCGGCCCGGTCTTGATCTTTCCGGTGAGAAGCTCCTTCCAGCCCTGGAGAAACTGACGGACATTGATAAACTCTCCAAGATAGTGGAACACTCCGATCGCCCTCATTCCCCAAGTCTCTACGAAAAAGAAGGACATCAAGGCGATCGAGAGGGGAACATTGACATCCGTATTGGCCGCTCGGAAAAGAGGGACAAATTCATGGTCATGATAGAATCCGATGGTTCCAAAAAAGGGGAGAAGGGCAAGGTAGGCATTAGAGATCACATAAATAAAGATGGTGGCCACGCCAGGGAAGATCATCCGGGCATGTTTCTTCCCTGCTACGCTTTCCACAAAGTTGAGCAGTCCTTCCACCACGGCCTCAGCCATGGCCTGACGCCGGGATGGGATCAGTTTCATCCCTCGGGTCAGAAAGATGGAGAGGGAGGTTAAGACGAGCATGGTGAACCAGGAGGCCAAAAGGGTGTTCGTAATCGTCCATTTCCCAAAGTGGAATAGAGGTTCTGCAGGAAGGGAGACATGAGGACGAGGAACTTGGAAAATCGCAGGGGGCTCTTTGCCCAGAAAACTCGAACCCAATGGACCAAAGATTAAGCCTATGATAAATAGAATGAGGACAGGAACAAAGAAAAAGATAAGGATTTTTAATCGACCCCTACCCATGATGTTGATTCCCCTTCTCCTCTTTCGTCTTTTTTCTTGATTTTTCTTCTTCTGCCTGATATCGAAGAAGCATTTTCAAAAGACCCCCAAAGGCCACCACCGTTCCAACCCCAAGCCCAATGAAAGTAAAAAGGGGCCGCTTATTGAACATTTCAGGCCGATCCAGCCAATATCCAATTCCGACGGGAATGATGAGACTCAACGCCACATACCAACCCACTGTAAGGAGGAATTGAAGAGGTTTGACCCACTCCTTCAGAATCGTCTCCTTTTAATAGAATATTCAAGGTAGGGTTCAAAACGGGATTTCATTAACATAGCCCTATAAAGATGTCAATATTTTTTTAAATTTTAGGGAAATCCCTCACTCAGTTGGGGAATAAGCCCGAGAGGGGGATTGGAGAAATCCATTCCGCCAGAGGCGGATCCGACTCGGTCGGAAGTGCGGCTACCACGTTCTATGGGTTTCGGAAATACTCCTGTCGGGCTTAAATTTATTTCCACCCTTCAGTGAGGGGTTACATTTTAGGAGGATAGAGGGGGTTCCTCTTGGAGGGAAGGAAGGATTCTATCTTCCACGTGAGAACGATTCTTCATCTGACACTGACCTTCGAGAATTCCTCCCTCGTTCACAATAAGAATAGGAGTAAAGACCGTTCCATAGAATTGGCCCGTCGAATGAATTTCCACTTTCTCTTGGGCCATGATCTCTCCCTCCACATGACCATTGATAATGATAGAATGGACCCCTATCTTTCCTGTGACCTTCGCCGATTCTCCCACGATCAGGATTCCGCTGTCAAAGATCTCCCCTTTGAACTTTCCCTCCAAGCGAAAAACCCCCTGGAAACTCATCTTCCCCTCAAAGACGCTTTCTTTTCCTAAGAAGGCGCTGATCTCATCGGTTACGGAAGAGGAACCCGTCCCACCTTTTGTTAAAAGTGATTTTCCTGACATGGGCAACTCCTTTTGCCATTTAGAAGAGAGCATAGGAGAAAGCCACTTTTTAAATTTGCCGATATCCCCTATGCTCCATGGGCTATGTATTTTTTAAGATGGCTTCCACAATTCTTTCCAGATCTTCATGGGAATAGTACTCGATCTCGATCTTTCCTCTTTTCCCTTTTGAATGGATCAGGACCTTCGTTCCAAGATGGCGTCGCAGAGAGTCCTGTAGGCTTGCGAGTTGAAGCTTTAGATCGTCTTGAGTTTTTTCTATGGATTTCTTTTTTGGCTTTCCTGACCATTTTTTTGCAAGGGCCTCTGCCTCTCTGACGGATAATCCCTTCTGGAGGATAAGTTGACAAAGCTGCTTCTGTTTCTCCTGATCTTCGAGGCTGAGAATCGCCCTGGCATGACCCGGAGAGAGTCGGTTTTGGAGAAGATGCTCTTTGATCTCCGGGGGAAGTTTCAAAAGTCTCAAGGCATTGGTAATGGTCGTTCGATCCTTACCGATCCGGAGGCTCAGGGCTTCATGGCTGAGATGGAATTCTTCAATTAAACGTCGATAGGCCTCCGCTTCCTCGATGGGATTGAGATCTTCACGCTGAAGATTTTCGATAAGAGAGATTTCCAGAGCGGCCCTTTCATCAAACTCCTTGATTAGGACAGGGACTTCTTTCAGTCCTGCCTTCTGAGCGGCTCGCCAGCGCCTTTCTCCTACAATCAATTCATAGCCGTCGGAGACTTTCCTGACCAATAGGGGTTCCAGGATTCCTTTTTCTTTAATAGAATCGGACAGTTCCTGGAGTTTGGCTTCGTCAAAGTGCTTCCGGGGTTGATGGGGATTCGGACGGATCTCTTCGATCCCACAATAGATGAGGTTTTTCCCTTCCGTCGTTTTCAATTCAGGGATTAGGGCGTCTAAGCCCTTTCCTAAAGCTATTCGCTTAGCCACCATATCGGGTTCCGTTGTCCATCAGTTCCTGAGCCAACTGAAGGTAACTTTCTGCCCCTTTGGAGTGAATATCGTACAATAGGACCGGTTTTCCATGGCTTGGGGCCTCGCTCAGACGAACATTTCTGGGGATCACTGTTTTAAATACTTTGTCCTTAAAGTGGGCCCTGACTTCTTGAGCCACCTGGTGGGAGAGATTGTTTCGAATGTCAAACATGGTTAGAAGGATTCCCTCGATTTCAAGTCTTGGATTAAAGACCTGTTTGATTCGGACAATGGTCTTGAGCAGTTGGCCTAATCCTTCGAGCGCATAGTATTCGCATTGAAGGGGAATAATCACCGAATGGGCAGCCGTAAGGGAGTTAAGGGTGAGAAGTCCTAAAGAAGGAGGGCAATCGATGAGGATGTAGTCGTAGTCTGGTTCTACCTCCTCAATCAGGTACTGAAGCCTTCTCTCCCGGTTTTCCTCCTGGATCAATTCGATCTCGGCTCCAATTAGATCGGTATTTGAGATGACCACTTCTAAATAGGGGAGAGAGGTCTTCTGGATCACCTCTTTCAAGCCTGAGCCACGGAGGAGTGCCTGATAGATGGTCCCGTTGGAGCCTTCCTTGTTTAATCCTAAACCACTGGTCGAATTTCCTTGTGGGTCGATATCGATCAGGAGAACCTTCTTCTCGGCGACGGCGAGAGAGGCGGAGAGATTGACAGCCGTGGTGGTTTTTCCTACTCCTCCCTTTTGATTAGCAATGCAGATAATACGAGCCATGAAGCCCTCTCACCTTTACCCTCTCCTCGGTGAGGAGAGGAAATGGTCTTTACAAGGGCGACGTCGAGACTCCCGCCATGGTTTATTCCATATTAGATAGGGGTGCGGGAATGACAGATTCATGAAGGATTCAAACCATATTATTTTTATAGCACAAAAAAGGGACAAAAGGGAAGATGAATTTTATATCTTTCGGAACACCTTGCTCAGATGGGGAATACACCCAAGAGGGGGATTGGGTTCTATGGGTTTAGGACATACTCCTATCGGGCTTAAAATGATTTCCACCCTTCAGGGATGAATGACTCTCTTTCGAAAGAGGAGAAGGGTTCTTCGGATGGAGCTGAAAGGAAGGGAGAAACGGATAATCTTTTCGAGACGACAGGGAAGATTTTCGAATTGGGAGAGATAAGGAAGCTCATTGTCCAGTCGTCTCCCCTTCATGGCTATTAGAATCCCTCCCTGCTGTAAAAAAAGGGAGGCTTGAGGAAGAAATAGGGAGAGTGTTGAAAAAGCCCTCGAGATGACCCCTTCATATTGACCCTTTAAACGTTCGATTATCTCTTTATTCTCGATCCGGCCATGGATGACTTCCCAACCCTTTAAGCCGAGGGTCCGAAGGATATGTCTCTGAAAATCGGTCTTTTTCCGAACAGAGTCAATCAAAGTAATTTTTAATGAAGGCCTGACGATTTTGAGGGGAATTCCTGGAAACCCCGCCCCTGAACCGATATCGAGAAGCGTGGAGACCTCAGTGAGATGGGGATGAGCAGAGAGGGAGTCGAGAAAATGTTTCAAAACCATTTCTCTTTCTGACCGAATAGCCGTAAGGTTCATTTTTTGGTTCCATTTCAGAAGTTCCCGAAGGTAAAGATCAAAAGCCTTCAATGTGGTTTCATCTAAATCAATTTCAAAGCATTTAGCCCCTTCGATCAAAAGATCTTCGTTCTCTTGTTCCATCTGAGTAATTTCTTTGCCTCTTTGGGACTGCCTTCCTTCATCGCCCCCTTCGGTGAGAAGAAAAACGGGTTTATCTTTTTCGACTCCCCCCGAAAATAGATCCCAGTACTCCCCGGATAATCTGACGTCCCAGTTGGCTTCCAATGGCATGGGCGGCACTCTTCACCGCCGCTCCCAAAAGCTGCTCAGCTTGAGATTGAGGTTCTTTGGTTTGTCGTCTTCGAGCGATCTGCTCTTGAGATTCCATCCTGACCTGCTCCGCTCTGGCTCTCAATTTTTCATAGGCCGATTCTCGATCCACTGTTTTTTCATAATGCCCATATAGGATCGATTCCCTAATCCATCGATTCCGTTCTTCAGAGGAGAGAGGGGTCAACCGGCTTCGTGGAGGAATGATATAGGCCCGTTCAACCACCGTTGGAGATCCTTTTTCATCCAAGACCGAGAGGAGCGCCTCCCCCACTTCAAGTTCTGTAATGGCCTTAACCACATTCAGTTTTGGATTTAGACGAAATGTTTCAGCAGCCGCCTTGACCGATTTCTGATCCTTGGGAGTAAAGGCCCTGAGGGCATGTTGGATTCGGTTTCCAAGTTGTCCTAAGATGGTCTCAGGCAGATCCAAAGGATTCTGGGTCACAAAATAGACACCCACTCCCTTGGAACGAATGAGCCGAACGACCTGTTCGATCTTATCGATCAGGATTTTAGGTGCGTCATCAAATAGGAGATGGGCTTCGTCAAAGAAAAAGATGAGATTGGGTTTGGGAGGGTCTCCTACCTCTGGGAGCTGCTCAAATAACTCAGAGAGCATCCAGAGAAGAAACGTTGCGTAGAGTTTAGGGGATTGCATCAGTTTGTCAGCGCTCAACACATTGATGATTCCCCTGCCGGAGGGATCCGTTTGCATGAAATCCTGAACATCGAGGGCAGGTTCCCCAAAAAACTTATCCCCTCCTTGTTCCTCGAGGGTAAGCAGATTTCTCTGAATAGCTCCAATGCTTGCGGCAGAGATATTTCCATATTGAGTTTTAAATTGCTCTGCATGATCCCCTACAAACTGACCCATCGCTTTAAGATCTTTGAGATCAAGGAGGAAGAGACCATTGTCGTCAGCAATCTTAAAGATGAGATTCAAGACACCACTCTGGACCTCGTTGAGATTGAGGATCCGGCTCAAAAGCAGAGGTCCCATTTCGGAGATGGTTGTCCGTACAGGATGACCTTGTTCTCCAAAGAGATCCCAGTAGACCACAGGAAACCCTTCGAATTTGAAATCCTTCAAATTAAGCTTCTCCACTCTTTCGACAACCTTTGGGTTTTCACCTCCGGGTAGGGGAAGACCTGAAAGATCCCCTTTGATGTCTGCCATAAAAACCGGGACACCGATCCGACTAAAATTTTCAGCCAAAACCCTGAGGGACACCGTTTTTCCTGTTCCGGTCGCACCCGCAATAAGACCATGTCGATTAGCCATATGGGGCAGCAAGAAAATATCTTTTTTACCTTTGGCAATCCATAAAGCTGAAGGAGTGCTTCCCATCTCTTCCTCCTTAAGGGATGGATTATAATCCAATGTTTTATTCATCATATATTGCGATGAGGGAGGTTGTCAATCTCGAAAGGGGCTGAAATGGAATTCCTCACTCAGAGGTGAGCAATAAGTTGGAGATGGATGTTAGCCGTTCTATGGGTTTCGGACATACTCCTGTCGGGCTTAAATTTATTTCCACCCTTCATGGAGGGGATACGTTATAATTTTTTGACCTCCATTGCCCTTTCTGTTAAAATGCCCACAATCTCTTATTTGAGTGTGGATGATGACCAAAGCCAAAACCCATTTTGTTTGTCAGTCCTGTGGATATCAGACACCCAAATGGTTAGGACGATGTCCTGGATGCCAGGAGTGGAACACCTTCGTTGAAGAAAGGATCATCGAAGAGAGGGCACCGGAGCGAGACCTTCTCGGAATAGAATCGAGCGCCATCCCAGTTCCGATCACCACCATTGTCCCTGAGGAGAGGGGGAGACTTCAAACAGGGATTCATGAGTTTGATCGAGTCTTGGGAGGAGGAATGGTTTATGGGTCTGTGATCCTTATCGGAGGAGACCCCGGGATCGGAAAATCCACCCTTCTCCTTCAGGCAATGAGTAAAGTGGCCGAGTCAGGAGAAACGGTCCTTTACATCTCTGGAGAGGAATCTATCCAGCAGACCAAGATAAGGGCCGATCGGCTTGGGGTCTCTTCAGAGAAACTTTTCGTCGTTTCTGAGACCTCTTTAGAGAAGATCCTACAAGATATCCAATCTCTCAAGCCCTCCATCGTGGTCATCGATTCCATTCAAACCATCTATTCCTCAGAGCTTCCTTCTCCCCCGGGTTCCATCACCCAGGTGAGGGAGAGTTCAAACCGATTGATCTATCTGGCCAAAAATTTCTCTATTCCTATCTTTCTTGTAGGCCATGTCACGAAAGAAGGCTTTATTGCAGGACCCAAAGTCTTGGAGCATATGGTGGATACCGTTCTTTATCTGGAAGGGGAGAGTCACTCTTCCTTTCGGATCCTGAGATCGGTCAAGAATCGGTTTGGCTCTACCCATGAGATTGGAGTCTTCGAGATGAAAGAGACCGGGATGGAGGAGGTGATCAACCCCTCGGAACTCTTTCTTTCCGGTAGAGGCCAAGCTGCCTCGGGCTCAGCGGTCATTGCCAGCCTTGAAGGAACTCGTCCCCTTCTTGTAGAGATCCAGGCCTTGGTCGTTCCAACCCATTATGGGGTTCCTCGAAGGACAGCTCAAGGAGTCGATTTTAATCGGGTCTCTTTGTTGGTCGCAGTGATGGAGAAGAGATTGGGGATTCCTCTTTCCAATCAGGACATTTATCTCAATATCGCTGGAGGAATCCGAATCGATGAGCCTGGAGCGGATCTGGGGATCATCGCTTCCATCCTTTCGAGTATTAAGAATCAATCCATCGAGCCCGACTGGGTCATCTTTGGGGAAGTGGGATTGAGTGGGGAGGTGAGGGGCATCCATCGGGCAGAAGGGAGAGTTCATGAGGCGATTCGATTAGGATTTCGTCGCATCCTTCTGCCGAGGCAGAACCGTCAGAAGCTGAAAGGAATAAAGGGGGCAGAACTGGTCGATATAGAAAACATCCGTGAAGCCGTCGAAAGACTCTTCAAAGGTCGTCCTTAAAAAAATCGAGCAGGTTTGAACCGAAGGGATCGAAGGGGAATGTTGACACAGCGAGGCATCTTTAGAATTGGGATTGCCTTGGGGATCGTTGGGATTGTTTTAGCCTTTTTCAGCCTTTCTCTCTCCGGTCAGGAGAAAGGAAAATTGGCAGCAGAGCTATACGATTTTGCGATGGAACAGTTTTATCAGGGGAAGTACTCCGAGGCGGTAGAGAGTTTTAATCAGTTGATTCAGTCCTTTCCAGAAAGCAAACTCGTCCCCTATTGCCATTATATGATCGCTCAATCCCTTCTGAAAAAGGGAGACATCGAAGAGGCGATTCAAAAATTTGAATTCTACTTATCTCACTACCCAGAGGGGGCTCGATATCGAGAGGCCCAAGAGGGGCTTCGAATCTCTCAGGAGGAATTAAAAAAGAGGAGGGAGAGAGAAGAGGCTTCAGAGAAATCAAGAGGACCTCTTCCCAAGAAGGGACAAGTCAAAAGACGGATCTGCGCCCAGCTTTCCTATATCGAGGTAAAGAGTTTCGAAGACCTGGAGAGGAGGGTGAAGGAATTAAAGAATCTTGGAGTAGACACGATCATTTTCAAGGTGTTTCAGAATAGAGGGGATAGGGTCTACAGGTTCGTGAATCCCCGGCATGGTGAAGGAGTCTATTTTCAGACCGGCAGTGCTCAAGTGGTCGATGATCTTCTCGGGAAAATCGCTGAAATGGTGCATCGCCAAGGCTTGGAGATTTTTGCCTGGACGACGACTCGCTACGCCACTTATGGAGTGGATGGAGTTCCTGAGTTTCGATCCAGAATCTATAATTTTGAGACGAAGCGGATGGAGATGGGGAAGGGATTCAATCTCTTCCATCCCGAGGTGATAAAACGTCTGGATGGGTTTTTCCGAGATCTTGCCCGATATCCCATCGATGGGATTCTCTTTCATGACGATCTGATTCTGGGACACAATGAAGATTTTAGTATGGAGGCCAATAAAAGCTTTATGAAGGAGTATGGTTTTCTTCCCCATCCTGACCTTTTCTATATCGAGCCCTTTAAATCGGAATCGGGTCGATACTATGTCCAGGCCTATTCAGAGCGGTTCTGGATTTGGGCTCAATGGAAGAATCGGTGGCTCATGAAGTTAGCCCGAAGGTGGATGAATGGGGCCAGAGAGGTGAATCCGAAAATCCAATTTGCCATCAATCTCTATATGGATGCCGTTCTTAATCCCAATAATGGCCTCTGCTGGTTCTCTCAGACCCTGCCTTCAGCGATCGAGAATGGCTTTGATTACTATGCCATTATGGCCTATCATCGTCAGGCCATGAAAGGCCGAAAGATAGGGTTAAAAGAGGCTATGGAACTGATGACCGAGGTGACCGGAAAGGCTCTCAAGGAGATTGGCGATCCCTCTCAGGTCATGATGAAGATTTGGATTCTGGATTGGAAGTCGAATGAGTCGGTAGACTATCGTCTGGCTCCTTTAAAGGAGATCGAAGAGCTCTTAACGAAGATCTTAAAAGAAGGAGAGGTCAGCTTAGCCTTTGTTCCTTATCTTCCCCAGTTTCCACTCCATCTTCTGAAAGAGAAATGGAGCGGGGGGAGATAGTCCCATCAATGGGCTTCTGCCCAATTCTTTCCAGAGCTAAGGGAGACCCGAAGGGGAATGGAGAGCTCCATCACTGACTCCATCTCTTGACGGATCATTGGAGAAGCCCTCTCCATCTCCTCCTCTGGAACTTCGAAAACCAATTCATCATGAACCTGCATAATCATTTTCGTCTTTAGACGAAGTTTTTCTAAGCGGTCTTGAATACGGATCATGGCCACTTTGATGATATCGGCAGCGGTTCCCTGGAGGGGAGTATTGATCGCTATTCTTTCCGAGGCCTGCCGGATGCTGGTAGTCGGAGAGTTGATTTCTGGAAGATAGCGTCTTCGCTGCAGTAGCGTCGTCACGTAACCTTTTGCCCGGGCTTCTTCCAAACTCTTCTCAATATAGGCCTGGACCCCTGTATACCTTTTAAAATATTCTTCGATATAAGTCTGGGCGATTTTGGGTTCTGTCCCGAGCTGCTGGGAAAGACCGTAGGCACTCATTCCATAGATGATCCCGAAGTTGATGACCTTGGCCTGTCGTCTCATAAGGGGGGTCACCTTTTCCATAGGAACCCTGAAGATCTCTGAGGCAGTGCGGCTGTGGATATCCTCGTCCTTTTTGAAGGCTTCGATCAAGGTTTCATCCTGAGAGAGATGGGCGAGGATACGAAGTTCTATTTGGGAATAGTCGGCCGAGACCATCCACCATCCCTTATCCGGGATGAAGGCTTGGCGAATGCGGTTTCCTTCCTCTGTCCGGACAGGGATATTCTGAAGATTGGGATCACTGGAAGAGAGACGGCCCGTAGCGGTGACCGTCTGGTTATAAGAGGTATGAACCCGTCCTGTCTCAGGATGGACCAGTTTCGGTAGGGCGTCCACATAAGTCGATTTGAGTTTGGTCAGGTTTCGATAGCCCAGGATTTCGAGAGGCAGTTCGTGTTGGAGGGAGAGTTTTTCCAACACCTCTACATCGGTCGAGAATCCTGTCTTCGTCTTTTTGATGACAGGAAGTTTTAATTTCTCAAATAGAATCTTTCCCAGTTGTTGAGAAGAATTGATATTAAAGACCTCTCCAGCGAGTCCATAGATTCTCTCGATCTTTTGCTGAAGTTGAATCTCGATTTCCTTCGAAAATTCTCTGAGAAACTCCGTATCGATCTTTACTCCATTCATCTCCATCTTCGCCAGCACGATCGCAAGAGGCATCTCCACCTCGTCAAAGAGCCTCAGAAGCCCCTCCCCTTTTAATTTTGGCAGGAGATGATGGGAGAGCTGAAGGGTGACATCGGCATCCTGTCCTCCGTAATCCTTCGCCTTTTCCAGTTCGACTCGATCAAACGTCATCCCTTTGGAGCCAACCACCTCTTGATACTCGATCAGCTCCCGATCCAGATATTCTCGAGCCAGCTCGCTCAGGTTGTGGTGATGTTTAGTGGGATTGAGTAAATAGGAGGCAATCATCGTGTCACAGCGAATCCCCTGGAGCTCGACCCCGTAACGCTTCAGGACGATCCATTCATATTTGATATTCTGGCCCACCTTTTGAATCGAAGGATCTTCGAGGATCGGTTTTAATCCCTCGAGCACTCGAGAAAGAGGAAGCTGGGGGAGGGGGTGAGCAACTTGATGCCCAACAGGGATATAGAAGGCCTGATGAGGATGATAGGAGAGACTGATTCCTACGAGATGGGCCCACATTGGATAAGGGGAAGTCGTTTCAAGATCGATGGCAATCCATGAGGCTTTCCTTAAGTCCTCCAGAAGAGAAAGAAACTCTTCTTCTTTTAAGATCAGACGATAATCCCTTTTCCGATCCTGAGGGGATTCTTCCGCAGGGAGTTCCTTTAAGAGTTTGTTGAATTCTAATTCCTTGAAGAGTTCTCTTAAAGTTCGAAGGTCAGGAGAGGAGATCATAAAATCCTCTATCTGGAAGGAGAGGGGAAGATCGGTGGGGAGCTCCGCTAATTTACGGCTGAGCCTTGCCTGGTCTCCAAACTGTTCTAACTTTTCTCTTAATTTCTTTTGAGGAATCTCATCGAGGTGGTTAAGGAGATTCTCGATGGATCCAAACTTTTTGATCAATTCGATGGCCGTCTTCTCACCAATTCCAGGAACTCCTGGGATATTGTCGATCGGGTCTCCGGCCAACCCCATCACTTCGATCACCTTTTCAGGTTCCACTCCAAATCGCTCTTTGACCTCCTCGACCCCAAACCTTTTCTCCTTCATCGTATCGTAGACCGTGATTCGATCGTTCACCAGTTGAAGGATATCCTTGTCCCCTGTAATGATGACGACCTCCATCTCCGAAGAGGCCTTTTTAGCCACGGTTGCAATAAGATCGTCTGCCTCATAACCTTCCTTTTCGAGAGTAGGGATTCGATACCCTTCGATAATCTTTTTGATGTAAGGAATCTGGGAGGCTAAGGCCTCTGGCATGGGAGGCCGGTTTGCCTTGTAGGCCTCGTAGATTTCACTTCGAAAGGTGGGGGCCTTCGAATCAAATACAATAGCAAGATAACTGGGATGATGCTCTTTTAGGACTTTGAGGAGCATCTGGGTGAATCCATAGATGGCATTGGTGGGGATTCCTTTTGAGTTTGAGAGATGGGGAAGGGCATAGAAGGCCCGAAAGAGATAGGAGGAACCATCGATGAGAAAGAGTTTCGCTCGATGAGTCATGGGAGGCCTTATGGATGGGTGTAGATTCGATTCCCACCCGAATTCTTTGCCATATACATCGCATGATCCGCGGTTTTGACAAAACCTTCCAGATCATATTCGTCATGGAATTCCGCAAGTCCTATGCTGACCGTAATCTTTTCAAAACCCGCCTCTTCAATGGTGGACCGGATTCGCTCGGCAATATGTAAGGCCTGTTCCCGGGTCGCTCCGATGAGGAGAATTGCAAATTCATCTCCTCCGTATCGATAACCTGAATCCACATTGCTTCGAATGCAGTGTTTCACAATCATCCCTATTTTTTTGAGAACCCGATCTCCTTCGAGATGACCATAAAGGTCATTATACTGTTTAAAATTATCAAGGTCGAACATGAGCAGAGAAAGGGAGGTTCCCTGACGCTTCATTCGAACCAGTTCGGCCTCAAGGGTCTTAAAGAAATGACGGTGGTTGTATAGACCGGTGAGCTCATCGGTAATGGAGAGCCTTCTCACTTCCTCTTCCAGCCTCTCTTTTTCTAAAAGGGTATGGTATTTTTCCAGGGCTTGATTCACGATATGGATGAGATGTTCATTCTCAAAAGGCTTTTTAATAAAATCCGTAGCCCCGAGTTTCAGGGCTTCGATCGCATTGTCGACAGTCGCATAGGCCGTAAGCATGATCACCGATTGAATAGGGTTGATCTTTTTAATCTCTCTAAGGGTCTGATTGCCATCCATTCCCGGAAGATTGATATCCATGAGAACCACATCCGGTCTTTCCTTGATCACGCACTGAACTCCCTCCTCTCCGTTAGAGGCGGTCAGTACCTGATATCCTTCGAATTGGAGAAGTTTTGCAATGATCTCGATGGTATCAGGGGCATCGTCGACAATGAGGACCTTTCCTTTAAACGGTTTAGACATGGAGCCTCCCTTCTTTTCCTTTAAAAACAGGCAGGGTGAAATAGAAGGTCGAGCCCTTTCCGAGACAGGATTCGACCCAGATCCTCCCTCCGTGTTCCTCGACGATTCGTTTGGTGATGGCAAGGCCTAAGCCTGTCCCTCCCTGTTTTCCACTCTCCACCTGATAGAATTCTTCAAAGATCTTTTGGAACTTATCCTCCGGGATCCCAATCCCGGTATCTCGAATCTCATGGAGAATGTAGTCCTCTTTCTGGGAGGCCTGAATAAAGACCTGCCCTCCATCTGGGGTGAATTTAAAGGCATTGGAGAGGAGATTAATAAAAATGTCATGGAGTCGGTTTCGATCAGCAAAGACAAAAAGCTCGGGGGGGATATCCACCTCCACAGAGATCCTTTTGTCAACCGGTTTGACTTCATTGACATATCCCCCAATGACCTCGCAGAGAAGAATGGGCTCCGGATGAAGGGGAAGGGAACCCGATCGAATCCGTGAGAGATCCAGCATCAGATCCATGGTCTTCTGGATTCGGTTAGTATTTCTCTGAATCGTTTGAAGATAGGGTTTCAGATAATCTGGGAGTTTTCCCTCTTTTTCGGAAAGGATAAAATCGATATTGGCTTTGATAGCGGTAAGGGGAGTCTTCAGTTCATGAGAGGCGATTCCGATAAATTTCATTCGGGTCTCATCCATCTCTTTTAACTCAAGATTCGCTTTTTCCAACTCCTTTTTGGCCGACTGAAGATCTTCGAGCATTTTCAGGGTGGTCCTTCTGGCCTGGCGGAGTTCTTCAAGGTTTTCAGCTAACTGACGGGTTCGCTCTTCCACCTTCCTTTCGAGGTGGTCTCTCGACTCTTTGAGCTGGAGGGTCATCGCATTGAAGGATTTAGCCAAATCTCCAATCTCATCTCTTGAGCGGATATCGACGGTCTGGACAAGCTCTCCTTTGGCGACCCTCTCTGTCGCCGAAACCAATTTCTCTATGGGTTTAATGAGAATTCGAGCAGCGATGAGGGTGAGAAGGAATCCAACTCCGATCACCCCCAGAGTGACGAGGAGCATATCCCATTTTAACTCGGAGAGATGTTCGTCCAGCTTTTTGAGGGAGAGCCCGATTTGAATCTTTCCCAGAAGCTCCCCCCTTGAGTTTTTCAAGGGCTTCGTAAAGGTATAGATAGAGGGATCTTCTGGATAGAAACCCGTTTTGGAGGCATAGGCCAGACGATCTCCATGGGAGTTGAGCACGGTGAAGAAAACGACCTCTTCTTCTTTGACCATCCTTTCAGCGATTTCCTTCAGGGAGGCGAGAGGGGATTCGGTCTCGTTTTTTAAGAGAGACTCCAGAGAGGGATGAAAGAGAAGGGGATTTGCGAGAAAGCTCCCATAGTTTTCCAATTGCTTTCGAACGAGGGCAATTTCCCTACCGATAAAATAATAGGAGAAAGCGGCAGAGGTGATGAAGACAAGCAGGATCATGGCCACTAAGAATTTCATCGTGAGGCTGATTCGAAAACGAAAGAACTCTTTAACTCGGCTCATAGATACAGTAGGGCTCCTCTCCCATATAGTCGCCGGTCAGTTCATAGGCACGAGCCCGACAGCCTCCACAGACCCTCCGATATTCACACCGGCCGCACTTTCCATGATAACCATTCACGTTTCTCAGGGTTTGAAAGATTTCAGAGGTGTTCCAGATCTGCTGAAAAGACCTCTCCCTCACGTTGCCACAGTCCAGCTCAAGATAGCCACAGGGTTGAACCCCTCCCAGATGGGAGATGAAACAGAAGGAGATTCCTCCCAGGCACCCCCTGGTCATGGCATCAAGGGGCTCCCGTTGTAAGGGAGATTTCTTTTTCTCCTTTTTTGTTCTCTGTCGAAGGATCCGATAATAATGGGGGGCACACGTGGCTTTCAATTGCAAAGGGACTCGATCCACCTGCTCGTAAAACCAATGAAGGGTTTTTTCATAATCCAAAGCGGAAATCTCTTGGTCTCGAAGCCCTTTTCCTCTGCCGGTCGGAACGAGAAGAAAGAGATGATGGGCGACGGCCCCAAGAGCCACAGCCAGCCGGAGGATGTCCTCGAGAAGATGGAGATTCATCTGGGTGACAGTCGTATTGATCTGAAAGGGAAGCCCCACCCTTTTGGCGATCTCAATGCCTCGAAGAGCCCCTTCAAAAGCACCTTTTACTTTGCGAAAGGAGTCATGGGTCTCTTTGTCAGGACCATCGAGGCTGACGCTGATTCGCTGAATCCCTGAGCTCTTCATTTCATTGGCATTCTCTTCTGTTATAAGGGTGCCATTGGTCGCCATCACCATTCGGAACCCTTTTTTCGCTCCATAACGGGTCAGCTCAAAGATATCCTCCCTGAGGAGGGGCTCTCCTCCAGTCAAAATTATGACAGGGCTACCAAGGGTTGCAATTTCATCCATCACCCGGATACACTCCTCCGTAGTGAGTTCCCCGGGGTAAGGCCCATAGGCGGAAGAGGCGCGACAATGAAGGCA
>Ga0123519_10004106_pt1 | contig 23747 bp, 20 predicted proteins | sample YelNatPaOPRAMG02_FD_87396 | JGI IMG/M metagenome (GOLD analysis project Ga0123519, IMG submission 87396) | Hot spring microbial communities from Yellowstone National Park - Yellowstone National Park OP-RAMG-02 (version 2) | ecosystem: Environmental > Aquatic > Thermal springs > Hot (42-90C) ...
AGGGAGCAGCGGCTCCCTGCCCTCCCCCCAGACCCCCCTCCCAACCCGCTGAGGGTCCGGGAAAGGCGGGGCCTTTGGCCCCGACTTTCCCGGTTTTTCACCCCAACCAAAGGATTGGGGGAGGGGGCGTGGGGGAGGGGGTAAGGGCCCACCGGCCCTTAGCCCCCTCCCCCACTCATCTTCGATTATGTCTTGTGCGGAGCAAAGGACATAATCGTAATTTTCGATTCAGTAGTGTCCGGCAGGGTTCTTGCAAAATAGCCGGAACCCCTCATCAACCAACATATTTGCAAAATCTCTGCCGGACCCTGCTGTTTTCGATGATGTTTTTGGCCCTGCACAATCCATAATCGCCGCGGCGCAAACCGGGGGCTCAGGGGCCGCCGCTCCCTGGCCCCCCCCGCTTAATTGACGGCCGCGCTTCTCAATTTTCCCGGTTTTGGGCGTTCCTGGGAACATGAGTACAGCGTTCACCGCCGGGGCGGCCGGAGAGAGACGGCGGGCAGGGACGCCCTCCTCACCGGGAAGCTATCTTCCCCGGAAAGGAGGGCGTTGGCTTATGGGGGGCCTTTTTTCCCCTCTCCCCCAGAAGGAGAGCGGGACAGGGCTGGGGGGAAGAGTGAGGCGGCGGGAGCCGGTCAGGACAGGCCTTGCCCACTGAGCGACTCTTTCAGAGAGGCTGAAGATCTCCGGGCCGGTGCAGTACCAGGTTAAATCCGGGAAGGGGAACTGATGGACAAGATCATAACCGCCCTCACGAGGGCCATGAAATTTCAGAACTGCCACCAGGAAGAGGCCTTCGTGAAAAAGATTCTCGGATATCCTGACCCCATACCGATTCTTAAAACGGATGATGGCCTGATGTTCCGTCAGGGAAGAGTTGCAGCGGAGGGAAGAGATGGTGAAAACCAGCGGACCCAGAAATTTACACGGCGGCGGCCAATGGTTCGGCCACTTCTTAAGATCTATCTCCATGGTCGTCTTGATGGACGAGGGCATGTTCCCTTCCAGGCAAGGGTTCGGTCTTTCGGGCACCTCCACTTCAGCGGCGGGCAATAAAACCATAAACCAGCCATGGTTACAGAGAGGTTACAGGCGGAGAAGTAAGGAATTTTATAACTATTTGAATTTCTATGATATAATAACATCGTGGCGTGACCTCTTCCCCGGTCCGCTTGATAAAATTTCTTGAAACGTCTTGACGAAGTTCTCATATTTGTCTTAGGCTTTCAATGCCTGGGGGCCGGTCAAAATCAGCCCGACCGGGGTGTTCCGCTATGCAACCGTCAGTTCACATCTCGAAGATCATCCCACCCCACCCTCCCCAAATTCTTCTGCGGCCCCGGTTAATCAAAGCCCTCCAGCAGCATCAGGAGAAAAAGCTCATCCTGATCCTGGGGCAGGCGGCCCAGGGCAAATCAACTCTGGCGGCCTCCTATGTCGCCGGCTCGCCTACTCCGTCGGCCTGGATCAACCTGGGACCGGAGGACACCGACGCGGTTTCCCTGTATCATCTGCTCGGGCATGCCCTGCTGCGGGTGTTGCCCGAAGTCAACCTTTCCTCGACCCTGAAATACCCCGCCCTGGCCCTGGGTCCCCGGGAGACGGGCAATCTGTATCGAGACTGGCTCCATGTCCTTTTGGGGGGGATCACGACTTCGGTTCGGATTATCCTGGACGGTCTGGACCGCCTGGCTTTTGAGAGCACCGCCCTCGACCTGGTGCAGGTTCTGCTCGCCGAGTTGCCTGCCAATGTCCGCCTGATGATCCTCTCCCGGGAAATGCCCCTGCTGCCGCTCCAGGGACTGTCCGAGAGACATGAACTCTTCATCATGACCAACGCCGATCTGGCCTTTACTTTGGAGGAAACCACCAATTACTTCCACAACATCCGCCACTTTCATATTTCCTCTGAATTGATCGGGCGCATTCATCAGCTCACGGAAGGCTGGATCGGCGGCCTGGTGCTGTTCTGCGATTCCCTGGACTGGGTGCCGGAAAATCAGCGGGAGCGCTACGTGTCCCAGGAATTGGCCGGGAAATTCATCTGGAACATCTTCCAGTATTTTGGAGAAAAAATCCTGGCCCTGCTGCCCCGGGAAGTGCAGGAGTTTCTCATCAAGTCCTCCATTCTGGACGTGGTTGAGCCCGATTTCGTCGAGGAGGCCATGGGGTTGGCCAACCCCCAGGCGATCCTGGACGGCCTGGTGCAACGCAACCTCTTTATCCAGGCCATTTATGACAAAAAAGGCGGCTGGTCGTACAAGTATCATCCCCTGTTCAAGGAATTCCTGCAGGGCAAATTCCAGACCCTGATGGTCCGGGAACAGCAGATGACCTCCTACTACCAGGCCGCCTCGCTGTCGGAGCGCCGTGCGGACCTGGAAAATGCCGTGCGCTTCTACCTGAGGGCCCAGGCCTACCCCGAGGCTGCCCGCGCCGTGGAAAAGGCGGGCGGGGAATTGGTCAAAATGGGGAAAATAGCGGAACTGGCCCAATGGCTCACCGCGCTGCCCCAGGACCTGGTGCAGCACAACCCCTGGCTGCTGTTCTATCTATTTATTACCAAGCGCTTCACCGGCGCCCAGGATGCCACCGCTATCCTGGAGAGGGCCCTGGCCCTGTTTGAGGAAAAGGGAGAGATGCGGGGGCGCCTCCTGGCCCTGGCCCACCTGCTGGAGGCCTCGGTTATCGGGGGCCGCCCCACCATGCCGCTGGTGGCCCTCATCGAGCAGGGGGAGGAACTCCTGGCCGCCGCCGGCGCCGAGGCGTTCCCTTTCGAGCGCGCCGTGCTCCTGTTCCAGCTCGGCTTTGCCCACTTCATGCGCAGCGGCAACCCCTATAAGGGATATCTGGCCTGCCAGAATGCCTATCTGCTGGCCGAATCACTGGGGGACGTCTCCCTGCAGTTCAATGCCCTGCTCCTGTCCTATGCCAGCCTCACCTGGATGGGGGAGTTCGCCGAGGCCTCTAAACTCAGCCAAAAGGTCGATGAACTCCTGGCGGCCTATCCCTACCCCGGCCCCCGGGCCCTGCACCTCCTGCATCTCGGCATCCTCCACCTGCGGCGGGGCGACCTGGAGCAAGCCGCCACCATGATCAACAAGGCCCAGGAACTGACGGAGAAGCACGGCTTGATCAACCTGACCCGGTGGGTGCTGCTGCAGAACCTGGTGTTGAAGTTCCTGAAGGGCAACTACCGGGAAGCGGAAGCTTTAGGGCGGCACCTGCTGGACCGCACCCGGGCCATGGACAACAAGTTTATCCATGGCATGGCCGCGGCCGTCCTGGCAACCAGTTTTTATTTTGAAGGCGACTACCGGCAGGCCCGGCAGATGGTGGATTATGCCCAGGATATTCTGGCTTCCGAGGAGGGCCTGGGCATGCTCCACCTGAAGGCCGGCCGGATTACCTGCAACCTGATCTCCTATCATTTCCGGGACCGAGACCCCGATGAGCAGGAACTGCACGACCTCCTGGGCTATTTCACCAGCATGTCCATGCCGTATTACGAGGCTGCCACCCATCTGACCCTGGCCCTGATAAACCGGCAGAAAGGCCAGAACCGGGATGCCGCCCTGCATGTCACCCGGGGGCTGCGCCTCGCCAAAGACAAAGGCTATTGCCACAGTCTGGACCTGACCAGAAACGACATGCTGAACGTCTGCCTGCTGGCCCTGGAGCTCGAGGCCGTGGATGTCTGGGATTCTGTCACCGAGATCCTCACCACCTGCCTGGCGGACTTGGCCGTCCCGGCACTCACCAGCCTGATCAGTCATGGCAACCGCACTGTTGCCGATAAGGCCTGGGAAATCCGCCAGGCCATTCACCGGGCCGCATTGCCCCACTTGCGCCTCCAGACCCTGGGGGGCTTCCGGCTGTGGCGCGGCGAAACGCCGGTGGAGGAAAAAGAATGGGAGGGCCACCAGCCGCAACTCCTCCTCAAGGCCATCGTGGCGCACGGCCCCCAGGGGGTGCCCAAGGATGTGCTCATGGAGGATCTCTGGCCCGAAGCCTCGCCGCACCTCTCAGAGAAAAACTTCAAGGTCAATCTGCACCGTTTAAGAAGAACCCTGGAGCCGGTCATCGACAAAACGTTGGGTTTTTCTTATGTGCACCTCAGGGCCAGCCTGGTGTCGCTGGACCCCGAACTGTGCCAGGTGGACGCTTATCAATTTATGGCTCTTTGCCAACAAGGCGAAAAAGCGGAGCAGGCCGGGGACCTGAAGGGGGCCAGGGCCCTGTTTCAACAGGCTGTGGCCCTGTATGAGGGTGATTTTCTCAGTGAAGAGCTCTACCACCCCTGGGTGGAAACCAGGCGGGAGGAATTGCGGGACCGGTATCTGCACATTCTCTCCCACCTGGCCAAACTCCATGAGGACCGGGGTTCCTTGGTCAAGGCCACCGACTGCTACGCCAAAATCGTGCAGGTTGACCCTCTGGCCGAAGGGGCTTGCCGCCGCCTGATGCAGCTTTACGCCCAGCGAGGCTTGCGCAACGCGGCGCTGAGGGTCTATGAGGAATGCCGCAAGTCCTTGCAGGAGATGTTGAACACCGAACCGGAAGAGGTCACTACCGCAATCTATCGCAAGGTCCTGGAGACCGCTCCCCGGGGCAGGCGCGATACCGACAAAGATTTGTGATGCCTGCAGGGGATCAGAGGGAAAGCCACGGGACTTTCAGATAGAGCTGCATAATTGATTCAATACAAATAATCTTGACGTCCTCTGCGTTTCTGCGGCGAGGTTTCTTCTCCGCCGGGACGCCGCAAACGCCGCGCACAAAATACCTGGTTGCAAAGGACTGGTGCCTCAATGGTCGACCAGCAGTTTTTCCAGAAGATATTTTTATTCCAGGACATGGATGCCGCAGAACTCCGGCAGATCCTCAAGATAGCCCAACCCAGGACCTATCCGGCCGGAGCGGTGATTATTACCGAGGGCGAAGCCGGCACCTCGATGTTCATTATGCAGGAGGGGGAGGTGGATATTACCAAGCGCCTCGGCTTGGTCTTGGACGAAGAAGTCCCCCGGGAGCGCATTATTATCCGCCTCAAGGCTGATGAAGGCGTCTGTTTCGGGGAAATGGCCCTCCTGGAAAACGAACCCCGCTCCGCCACGGTCACTGCGGCCACTGATTGTCATCTCCTGGAAATCGCCCGGGAGGATTTTTTGACTTTGATCCAGCAGAATCGCGTCCTGGGGTGTAAGCTCCTGCTGCGTCTGGCGCAACTCCTGTCCCGGCACCTCCGCAAGACCAACCAGGACATGGTCAAGCTGACCACCGCCATGGCCATCGCTTTAGGGAGATAAGCTCCAGCGGGCGCACGTGCGGCTGCGCCTGCTGCGGGGCAGACAGATGGGGCCGCGGCAGAAAAATTGCCGTAAGAGTGCGCCAGTATCAGGTTTGTTCGCCGGGATCCTGCTCCGATGAAGATGTTTCGGGGGCAAGGGACAGGTTGAGGCTGTTGTTCAATTCCCCCGTCTTTCCCGCCAGCCACCCGTGATCGATCAGGGCCTCCTCCATCCTGGCAAGTCCCCGCATGAATTGGGACCACAGGAGAGGCCCGATGGTGGTCAGGGAAAGGAGACGGCCTCGGGTGGTGCGGGCTACGGTCTTCAAAAAAATGAACGGTATCCCCTGAAAATTCTTATGCTCGAGGAAGATCTGCTCCTGCGGAATCTTCCGGAGGGCTTCTTCAGGAAAAATCAATCTGCCCCGGCCGAAATCCCGGGTTTTTTGCTGATTCCAGAAGGGTAATGGCTCGATCCACGTTTCCGGACTGGCGATGGCGGTGATAAAGTGGGGCCACGCCTCCGCGTGGATCGGGATGGCATTGCCGGTGGGGATGGCCCTGTTCCTTTTGGGGTCCTGAATGCAAGTCCTGAGCTCGACAAATTTCCCGCTGTTGCGCTCTATCATGGCCAGATGAAATTCTTCGCGGACGTTGTGGTAAATGACAATAGGAGCGATCACCGGCCTGCCGGTCTCTCTCATCCTGCCCTCCTGTCTTGAGAAACCTTCCTTCCACCTGAGGAGTTGGCCTTCTAATGGCCGAGAAGCCATGGCAAAACCTGCCTTTCTGTTATGGTGAAGATTGCTTTCCCGGTAGTTTCAGAATCCGAATGAATTGCGCCCGCTGTTTGCCAGTCAAGGGCTTGCCCCGCAAGTCGGCGATCAAAACGCCTTGGGCGAAAACAATGGCCTCCAGATTTTCCAGACGCGTTAACACCTCCATCAGGTTGAGCCTGACGGCCTTTGCCAGACACTGGTCATTTTCATGCAACGTCTTGAGCGCGGCCCGCAGGATAGGATCGGTGATGGCCTCAATATCTTTGTTCCTGTCAGCCTTTTTGGCTGCCCGTTTGCCTTCGGGCAACTTCAGCACGTTTCTCATAACCTGGCCCCGTGTTTGTCGAAGCGAAGAGCGGCCCGCCGGGGTTGACCTGCGCATAATCAGATCTGCTTATCCCTCTGCCTCATAGTGCCGCGGCTGAGGGAGTTGCTGCTCCTGAAGATCGGTTACAGGGATATCAAAGGATCGGTTACAAAAAGGTTACAAACGAAGAAGAAACTCTGGGAAAATTCTTTTTAACGCGCACCCGTTGCTGAATAAAGCAAACCGATGAGGCACCCTGCCCTGCACAGAGGCCCAGAATTTGATAGGCTGACGCCCAGGAAGGAGTTGCAAGGAGGGACCGGGGCTTCAACCCCTGCCCCTCCTTTCCGTTACGGCCTGTGATTAGTGTTCCCCATGATAGCCATGCTGCCAGCCTCCCCCCTGGCCATGGTGGTACCGGTTATAAAAGCGTTCGTCATATCGGTAGCCTACATGGTGGGTGCGCCAATAAGGGTAAGCCCGCTGAAAATTCTGCCAATAGACCGGGTGGGCGCGGTACCAGTTATGCCAATGCGGCCCATACCACTTGGCGGGCCTGACAATATAAACCGGCGCATAGGCGTAATAGGGGGCCCAGCCGTATTTCGGCCCGAAAAAGTAGTAGAGCACGCCATTGAGAAACCAGTCGCCGTTATAATAAACCCACGGCGTGTTCGGTCCCACCCACGGTTGGGGCGGCAAGGCGGCGGCGGGCGGCGGGGGGCCATAGACCTGGGCCTGAGCCGGTAAAGATGTGACGCCGAGGGCGCTGCCCGTCACCAGCAGGGCGAGCACCAGAAGGATACTTACTTTTTTCATCGATTTCTCCCCTTCTTGCGTATGGTCTGAGCTTTGGCCTTCAAGCCGGAAAAAAACCTGCCGGTCAACAGCTTCAAATCTTTTTCATTCCGTTAGAGAAAGTTTCCCCGCTCTTTGTTAGATGCCTCTCTCAGGCCGTTGCCGTAAAAATCGCCCCTCCCTCAGAATTTTTTCTTTCGGAGATGGCCAGATGGGGGAATGAAGATTGAGTCTGCGCCGAACTCACGAAAATTTTTCTGAAGGAAAATTCATTAACCTTATCGGCTTTCCGCCCTCTAATAGTTCAAGAGATTTTTCAGCACCCGCTGTTTCCTGTGCCGGAACAACCGGCAAACCGGCGCCAGTCCCCCGGCGGGGCTGAGTTGCACCCTCTCATGCAGGCAGTTCGGAGCAGCAAGGGCGGGCCCGGGGGCGGGCCCGGAGGGGAAGCCCCCACCCCTCAACACCCTGGGGCTCCGGTCTACTGACCCGGCCTTGAGGTCGGGCTATACAAAGAAAAATCAAACCTGATTTTTCTGACTCTCCCCAGGAGGATCATACTGATGGGTAAGCGATACCAAATCTTGGTCATGGCAGGACTGACGCTGGGGGGCCTGGGGCTGATGGGCTCACCGGCCGGCGCTCAGACTTATTCCCATCCCTATGCTACTGATCCCTATACTTTTGATCAACGCCAGGAATACCAGCAGCAACGGATTCAACAGGGCATCGAGTCCGGGGCTTTGACGCCGGGGGAAGCCCGGTACCTGGAAAGGCAGCAGGGCCGCATTGACGCCGCCGAGGACCGTATGCGGGCGGACGGCCGCCTGTCTCCCCGGGAGCGGCAGCGGCTGAACCAGATGCAGAATCAGGCCGCCCGGGACATCTACCGCCTGGACCACAATCACCGCACCGCCGAGAACTGGAACGGCAACCACAACGGTTGGGGCGATCACTGGAACTCCGGCTGGGACCATCACGCCGACCGCGGCTGGTACGGCCACCGCGACGCCGACTGGTATGGCCGCCCCTACGATCCCCGCTATGATTACCGGGAGGATCGACAGCAATCCCGTATCCAGCACGGTATTCACACCGGGGAGTTGAGTCCGGGAGAAGCCCGCTATCTGGAAAGGCAACAAGGGCACATACAACGCATCGAGGACCGTATGCGGGCGGACGGCCGTCTGTCTCCCTGGGAACGGCAGCGGCTGAACCAGATGCAGAACCGGGCCAGCCGGGATATTTACCGCCTGGAGCACAATGGCCGGCCCGACGCGAGGTCCGGCGACAGTCAGGCAGGCTGGCAGGGCAGGGGCTACGGTCCGCAAGGCGCCAACTCGGGCAGTTATGGCACCACACCCAGCGGCGCTCCGGTCACCGGCGCGATCTCCAGCGGGACTTCTGAGTCGGGAGCGAGCCAGGCGTGGCAGGGAGCTTCCGGCAACTTGAGCGGCACTGCACCGGGCGGCACCACGACCAACGGGGCGACCACCAGCGGCCCGGCACCCAGCGGGACCACCAGCAGCACGAACACCCGGAGCTGGCAGGCTAATCGTTATGGCGGGAACGGCTACACGCCCAATAATGCGGCCACCGCCTCTTCCACCGCTGCAGGCGGTCCCCAGGGCTGGCAGGGAAACTACGCCCGGCAAGGTCAACCGGGGGCCTTCCGGCCACCGTCCCCCCAGGCTGCACATTTCGGCCAACCCGGACCATGGCAGGGTCAACCTCGGTTTCAGCAGCAGGCCCGGGCGCAATTCACCCCCAATATGATGAGGCCGAATGGCAATTTCATGGCCCGCCCGACGGCCGGCTTGACCGGCAGGGTGAATGCCGCCGGTTTCTGGCCCCGGCGGCGGTAGGCCGGTTTTGGGGGGAACAGGCCAGGGACCTGAGATCCTTGTCCTTTCCCCTCCCGATCCGCTAAAGGGCCGGAAAGGCGGGCCAGTGGTTCGATTTCCCCATCAAAAGGGGGTGAGGGAGCTTGTGGGAGGGGGGAGGGGACCACTGACACTGGCACCTCCCCTTCCATTCATGCCACCTGGCCCCCGAATCTCAGGCCGGCGTTTTCCAGTTCCCTGATGCGGTCCCGCAGTTGCGCGGCCTTCTCGAATTCCAGTTTCTTGGCCGCGGCCTTCATTTCCTTCTTGAGGCGGGTGATCTGGCCGGGGAGGTCCTCCACCAGGTAGGGAGCCTGCTCTTCGGCGGCCAGGGGCACTGTAACGTAATCGGCTTCGTACACCGAAGACAGGATGTCCTTAATGGAACTTTTGATGGTTTCCGGGGTGATATGGTGGGCCTGGTTAAAGGCTTCCTGGAGTCGCCGCCGCCGGTTGGTTTCGTCGATGGCCGCCTGCATGGAAGGCGTGAGGTGGTCGGCGTAGAACAGCACTTCCCCACTGACGTTCCGGGACGCCCGGCCGCAGGTCTGGATCAGGCTGCGCTCGCTCCTGAGAAATCCCTCCTTGTCCGCGTCCAGGATGGCCACGAGGGATACTTCGGGGAGGTCCAGGCCTTCTCTGAGGAGATTTATCCCGATTAACACGTCGAAGACTCCCAGGCGCAGGTCCCGGATGATTTCCATGCGCTCCAGGGTGGAGATATCCGAGTGGAGATAGCGCACCTTGATGCCCAGCTCCTGATAGTATTCCGTCAGGTCTTCGGCCATGCGCTTGGTGAGGGTGGTGATGAGCACCCGCTCCCCCCGCTCCACCCGCAGCCGCACTTCCCCCAGAAGGTCGTCCACTTGGTGGGTGGCGGGCTTCACGGTAATTTTGGGGTCCATGAGGCCGGTGGGACGGACGATCTGCTCCACCACCCGGCCCTGAGCCTGCTCCAGTTCATAGGGCCCGGGAGTGGCCGACACGTACAGCACCTGGGAGACCCGCTCCTTGAATTCATCGAACCGCAGGGGCCGGTTGTCCAGGGCTGAGGGCAGCCGAAAGCCGTATTCCACCAGAGTTTCTTTGCGGGAGCGGTCTCCCCGGTACATGCCCTGGAGTTGGGGCACCGCGATGTGGCTTTCGTCGATGACCATGAGCGATTTACGCGGCAGATAATCCAGAAGGGTAGGGGGCGGCTCTCCTTGACGTCTGCCGGTGAGGTGACGGGAGTAGTTCTCGATGCCGTGGCAAAAGCCAAGTTCCTTCATCATTTCCAGATCGAACAGGGTTCTCTCCCTGAGGCGCTGGGCCTCAATGAGCTTGTTCCGGGACTCGAACCAGGCCACCCGCTCCTTCATCTCCGCTTCGATGTTCACGAGGGCCTGACGCCGCACCAGCTCCGGGATGACATAATGGCTGGCGGGGTAAATGGTCACCTTGGCCAGGGTCCTGAGGGTCTTGCCGCGCAATGGGTCGATTTCTTTGATGGATTCTATCTCATCCCCGAAGAACTCCACCCGGATGGCCCGGTCCTCTTCGTAAGCCGGAAAGATTTCCACCCGGTCCCCCCGCACCCGAAAGGTGCCCCGGTGGAAGTCCAGGTCGTTCCTTTCATAGAGGATATCCACCAGCTTGCGCAGCACCTCCCGGCGATTCTTCTCCATGCCTTCCTCGAGATACAGGAGCATGCCGTGGTAGGCCTCCGGCGATCCGAGGCCGTAGATACAGGAGACTGAGGCCACGATAATGACGTCCTGGCGTTCCAAAAGGGACCGGGTGGCGGAGTGGCGCATGCGGTCGATGGCCTCGTTGATGGAGGAATCCTTTTCAATATAGAGGTCGGCTTGGGGGATGTAGGCTTCGGGCTGATAATAGTCGTAATAGGAGACGAAGTATTCCACCGCGTTGTGCGGAAAGAACTCCTTGAATTCACCGTAGAGCTGGGCCGCCAGGGTCTTGTTGGGGGCCAGGATCAGGGTGGGGAGATTGAGCCGGGCGATGACGTTGGCTACGGTGAAGGTCTTGCCGGAACCCGTGACTCCCAGGAGCACCTGGTGGGAATGGCCCGCCTTGATGCTCTGGTATAGCTGTTCGATGGCTTGAGGCTGGTCGCCCTGGGGCTTAAAATCCGAAACCAACTTGAAGGTGTCAACCATATAAGAATCTTATCGGCCTGATACCGCAATTTGTTTGCTGGGGAGGGGGCCGCTGCTGCCTGGCCATCCCCCAAAATTTTCCCGTAAGATGAGAACCTTCTCGGGACCTCACCTAAAAGTATACCTGAAAAAGAAGCAAGACAGATCAAATCGGCCGGGCACAGCAGGCTGGTGCGGGGTCCGAAGCTACCCCGCCGGGGTGTCGCGTCAAGTCCCCAACTTTTTCCGCATCAGAAAATAGCTTTCATCTTCTTCGGCATCAGGAGAGAAGGTGGCCACCACGTGGAAACCCATTTTTTCATAGAGCCGCTGGGCGCCGGCCTTGAGGATATCCACGTCCAGCTCCACTTCTTCCAGGCCCTTGTTGCGCAGTTCCTGGAAAGATTCTTCCAGCAGTTGCGTGGCAATGCCCTGCCCCTGGTAATCCGGGTGCACGGCCACCCGGAGGATGATGCCCCGCCGGGCCTCCTTGCAGCAGCACGCCACCAGAAAGCCCACCAGGTCGCCGGTGGCGGCGTCTACCGCTACCAAAAAAATGTCGTCCAGGGAAGCCCGGAAATGGAAGTAATCCCATTGCCCGCCAAAAGCCAGATCCTCGATTTCCTGGATCCGAACCAGGTCTTGGGCAAGGGCGCGTCTGATGCCGAATCCCACGTGTCTGGGAGCTTCTTTGAGAATTATGTTCATGAGCCACCTCCTGTGGGGCAGGCGGTGAAGCTGAACCTGTAACGCCGGGCTGGGTGGAGGGGTTAAAGTTCTCAGGTCGGTTTCGGATCAGCAGCGAGAAATTTTTCAGATCGAGTTGCGGCGCTGAACTTCGGATTTCCGGGTCGCACGTGCTGGGGAAAGCGCTCGGGGCGACCGACGCTGCCACATATACGAATGGCACTAGTATATACCATGCTCCTGAGGGAACAAAGGGAAAATTCAGGTGAGCCGGGCTGAGCAGTGGCGGGCTGTCAGGAATCCGCAGTTAGCAGTCAGCAAGCACTGGCGGGGTGGGCGTCCCTGTCCGCCTTGACCAGCACCCGGGCTGGAAAGCCTGTGCCGCCCTTGAGGAACCTTTCAGGACAGTCGGCAGTCCGCTTCTCGCCTGACACCTGACAGCTTGAACTTTCGGCTCCCGTCTCCCCAAGAAAAGCTACTCCTCGCTCTCCTGACTCACCCGGCAATGTTCCTCGTACAGGGCCAGGTGGTGGTGGATGGTGTCGGCGATGGGCAGGCCGTACGGGCAGCGGGCCTCACATTCCCGGCACTCGATGCACTGCTTCACGGTTTCCATGGTTCCGGTTTTTGCGGCAAAGGCCGCGGCTTTGGCCGGGCCCATGCGGTGGGCCACAATGCCGTAAAGCATGGCCGGCGTGATCATCACCCCCTGGGGGCAGGGCTGGCAGTATTCGCAGCGGCGGCAAAATTTGTCCCCCAGCTCCTCCCGGTAGCGCGCCATGGCGGCTAGAATCTCCGGGGAGACGACGTTTTCCTGCTCATAGAGATCCAGGACTTCGTCCACCCCCGCCACCGTGTCCCAGCCGGGGAGGGGTATGATGTCCGGATACTGGCGCAGATACGCAAAGGCCACCGCGGCATTGTCCACCAAGCCGCCGCAGAAGGGTTTCATGGCCATAATGCCTACGCCCGCCGCCCGACATGCCGGATGCAACGCCTCGGCCGCGGCTTCCTCGATGAAGTTGAAGGGAAACTGGATGGTGCTGAAGATATCCATGTTCACCAGGCGCACCGCCATCTCCAGGCTGTGGGAAGTCACCCCTAGGTGGCGAATTTTCCCAACTTTCTGCGCGGCGATTGCTCCTTCCAAGGCCCCGCCGGGGCCGGTGATGGCCTTTAGGTGATCTTCCTGGGAAACCTGGTGGAACTGGAAAAGATCAAGATAATCGGTGCGCATTTTTGTGAGGCTCTGGTGGATGTCAGCCTCCACCCCGGCCCGGTCCCTTTTGATGCTTTTGGTGGCGATGACCAGCCGCTGGCGCTCTCCGGCCAGGGCCCGGCCGAACTTGTCCTCGCTGTCCATGTACATATTGGCGGTATCAAACAGGGTGACTCCCCGGTCCATGGCCCGGTGCAGCACGGCCACCGCCTCTTCCATGGACAGCCGGATGATGGGAATGCCGCCGAACCCCACCTCCGAGACCTTCATCCCGGTTTTTCCCAGGGTCACGTAGCGCATATGTACCTCTCCAGTACAGATACATCGGTGGGCAACGCCCACTCTCCATTAAAATTGGGTAATGGGAGGGGGGATAGGTTCGTCGTGTTTTTTCAGGCTCTCCAGATAACCCTCAACAGCCTCTTTGATGTCGGCTTGAGCATCTCCCCTGGTCTTTCCCTGAGCAATGCAGTCAGGCAAACTGAGGCATTTCGCCACCCACCAGCGGTCTTCTCCGCATACATCACATGCTGTCTCATAACGTTCCTCACTCTGGCTTGTGCCCCGATTCGTTCCGTCGATCGGTCGGCCTGCACGTATTCCAACCTGACCTGCTCAGAAGGAGCCTCCGCCAGTGGGGTTTCATGTTCCTCTTCATGCTTTGTCCTATTCAATTTTACCTTTTCGTAGCCCAGGATTTCCAACTCTTTCTTTTTCTGAAGCATGGGGGGTATGCAGAATCCTGGAACCCGGGCCTCAGGGTGACGACAAAAAGATAAAACCTCCTGAGAATAAGCTGTAAGGGACCCCGCGCCACCGTTCTGCCGAAGTCCAGTCTGTCCCTCACCTGGTCTGATGCACGCCCAGATTAATGCTTTTTAATCTGGGGTTAATCTCTCGTTCAGGAAGGGTCATTATGTTATTTGAAATTTTTCGAGGAGGTTTGTCTATGGTTGTTAAACGTTTGTTCACTTGGGTGGTGTTGGTGGTGACGGTTTGGTTTGGCTTCCAGATGATGGGCTGCACTGCCTTCGCGGCCACGGAGGCTCAACCGCAGAATAAAGCCGACAAGATCCTGGATAAGGTTTCCAAAGAAGGCAATATGGCCATGCGTGACGTGCGCTGGGCCCGGGTGGCCATTTTCGATGGCCAGCCCCAAACCGCGGAGAAACTGTTGGACTCGGCCAAAAAGAATCTGGATGTTACAGAGAAACAGGCCCCCCACCTGCTGGTGGCGCTTGAGTCAACGGAAAAAGGCGCCGGGGTGAAGCCCCGGGCCAACCTTATTCCCATCGATGCCTGGATGATGTTATCTGAGGACTTTGTGCCGACCCCGGAGAAAACCGCCAAGATCAAGGAAGCCAACGAGCACCTGAAAAAGGGTGAAAAAGGCAAAGCGCTCGAGATCTTGCGGGCCGCAAACATCGATGTCAACATCACCCAAGTTTTGATGCCGTTGCAGGCTACCATCAAAGATGTGGATAAGGCCATGGCTCTGCTCAAGGAAAACAAGTACTACGAGGCCAACCTCGCTCTCAAAGGGGCCCAGGACGGATTACTCTATGACACGACTGCCATAAACGAGCCGATCAAGCCGGCCAAACAGGAAGGCACCTCCAGAAAGAAGTGATGGCGAGTTGGGCACAAGAACCTCCGAATACTTACCGGAGAGCCTGTGCACTGAAAAGGTGGAGGGTGGCTTCAGGTTAATGAAGGTGCGATGCCTTGAAAGGGCTGCACCTTTTAGCCAGATGCCACCCAAGATATCGGCTGCAGGGGCCGTTGCCGAAAAGGGGTAACTTTAATCCATCGGCAGCGGTCCAGGCGCCATTGAGACAGGACTTCGCAGCCCCGCCATTTGACACTCTGAGGCCTCGGCGCAAAACATGGAGAACAGCCGCCCCCGGCTGTATCCAAAGCAGGCGGGGGCGCCTGCTCTCCACCATATTGGTTTCTCAAGAGGTTTTTAGGGAAGAGGAGGGATTTTCGCAGAGGTCTCATGATGATGAGAATTCTCCTGTTACCGTTATCGGACTCCAAAATTTATCTGTTTTAAAGCTGGCAGGGCTTGATGGCTTAACATTTTCGGGCAAATTTGTGATAGTGTTTAAAGGCTGTGAGATTCCTGACACAAGTTTGGTTGAGGGGACGGGGAAGAGGCTGTAAGCTGTAAGCTATAAGCAGTAAGCCTTAAGCCTTGGGACTCAACAACGCAGGCGATCCGCCTGCGCCACGGCTATCAGTCCCCCCCTTGAGAGGCTTTTCACCATAGTTATTTTTTAAGGAGCGCGGTGATGACTGGGGATGACCCTCACGACACCATCGAAAAACTTTTAGGAACAGAGACGCCCTTTAAGGCCGAGCGCCGGGCCTATAAACCCCGGTTGTGCCCGGCTCTGGCGAAGGGCACGGGGATTACCCGGCCGCTGGATGGTTTTGAGCTGGAAGTGCTCAAAGTGGCCACCGAACAGTTGCCCTCTGTGAGCCGGAATAAGCTGGTGGAGATCGTTCCGGCTGAGGGCACATTCCGCCAGGAGAAGCCCCAGAACCTGGGTATCGTCCTGTCCGGCGGCCCCGCTCCGGGAGGACACAATGTGATTGCCGGGGTTTTCGAGGCCGCGAAAAAGGCGCATCCCGACAACCGCTTGATCGGGTTTCTGTCGGGACCCAAGGGTATCATCATTAATAAACACACGGAAGTCACCCGGGAAATGGTGGATCATCACCTGAATTCCAGCGGTTTCCACATGCTGGGAACCGGCCGAGACAAGATCGACACCCCGGAAAAGATGGAACACTGCCGGCAGACCTGCAAGGACCTGGGGCTAACGGGCCTGGTGGTGGTGGGGGGTGATGATTCCAACACCAACGCAGCCTTTCTGGCCGAAAATTTGCAGGATATCGGGACCAAGGTCATCGGCATCCCCAAAACCATCGACGGCGACCTGCAGGTGCCCGGACTCCTGCAAATCCCCTTCGGCTACCATTCGGCCTGCACGTCCTTTGCCACCCAGGTGGGCAACCTCAATTCGGACTGCAAATCAGACCTGAAATATTGGCATTTCACCCGGTTGATGGGGCGCAGCGCCTCCCACATAGCCTTGGAGGTGGCCTTCCAGACTCACCCCAATGTCGTTCTCATCGGGGAGGAGATCGAAGAAAAAGAACTTACCATTCACAACGTGGTGCGCCTTATCGCCGATGTCGTGGTGGAGCGCGCCAATCGGGGAAAAAATTACGGCACCATCCTGATCCCAGAGGGAATCCTGGAATTTATTCATGAAGTCAATGTGTTGATTATCAAAATCAGCTACATCATCGCGGCGTATAACCGGGAGGCCTCGGCAGAGGAATCCTTCCACACCCTGTCGTTTGAGGACCAGGTGCAGTTGATCGACAACCACGACATCTGGCGGGACTACGACAGCCGGGTGTTTCTGGGCTTCCCGTCGCTTCTGCAGAAAGGCTTGCTGCTGCCCCGGGACAGCCACGGCAATTTTCAATTTGCCCAGGTCAACACCGAGCGCATCCTGCTGGACATGGTGGCGACCTATCTCAGGAAGCAGCGGGCCAAAGGGATATACAAGGGGACTTTCCGCACCCAGAACCATTATTACGGCTATGACGGCCGGGGGACTTTTCCCACCAAGTTTGACTGTGACTACACCTATAACCTGGGCGTGGCGGCCTATCACCTCTTGGCCAACGGGGCCACCGGCTACATGGCGGCCATCCGGGATCTGCACAAGCCGGTGGAGGCGTGGCAGCCGGTGGGTATTCCGCTTGCCCCCCTGATGCACCTGGAGGAACGCAAGGGCCGCCTGGAACTGGTGATCCAGAAACAGCGGGTGGATCTCAGCTCCCGGGCCTTCAAGATCCTGGAGGAGAAAAGGCAAGAGTGGGCCATGGAAGATCATTACCGCTTCCCCGGCCCGATCCAGTTTGAGGGTCCCAGCGCCGACTGCAAGCCGCTGACGCTGCAGTTGAACAGCCTGGAGGAATGAGGTGCCTGCCGGGCAATCGGGAGGAACCTTCAGCCCTTACATGAATTTTGCACAAGGCCACCTGAGCTTATTTTAAAGTGTAATGACAAAGGCATCCCGCCGGTGAAAATCGGGCCGGGAGCCCGGGTGGGCCAGGGCCCAGTAGGTCAGGGAGCCGTCGACGGCCTGGATGACTGCGGCGATGGCCAGCTCCAGGGCCTGATCAGGAAAGATGAGGCCGGTCATATCAAGTTCCAGGGCAAGAGACAGCGCGGCTGGCTCTCTGGTGACGGTGAAGGGCAGGGCAGTCAGGGCCGGCTCCTCATGCAGACCCTGGCGATAGGCGCGAAAACCATAGACATTCCAATGGCCGGCGGGGGAGAGGTTAACTTCCCAGTAGTGCGGAACGTTTTCGGGGGCGAGGAAGAGCTCCAGGCAGGTTTCCCGCCACAACTCGTCACGGCGGGCGGGGCGATCCGCTGGAGGAGGGAGGACTACCGACTGCCGATCCCCCCGGAGCTCGTAACGCACGGTAAGAAGAGTCCCGTGCCGGGCGATGGCGCCCGTAATCGTCAGGGGAAACCGGGGAGCCTCACCGGGAAAGGGCTTTAAGGTAACGTTCCGGGGATTCATGCCAGGTCCCTGATGATGGTCCGGATAGCACCGGCCTGGGCTTCGATGCTTTCGGTGAGTTTAAATTGCACCAGGGCCCGAACCAGGTTGTGTTCCTGGCGCCGCGCTTTGAAATAGACGTTTCCCGCCAGATAATCCGTAAAGAACCGCAGGCCCAGTTCGAAGGCCAGGAGCCGGATGGAATCGTAAAGGTATGCGTAATCGCTGGCGGTGAGAAAATCTCGAGCCCAAGGGAGGTAGCCCGCCAGGATGGCGTTGGCCAGGTCAGGTTCGAAACGGACTTCCTCCCAGTCTTCGGTTTCTTCCCCCAGGGGATTGCAGCAGGAGCGCAGGCAGTCGCCGATGTCATACTGCACCAGACCGGGTTTGACGGTGTCGAGGTCCACCAGGGCCACGGCCCGGCCGGTGTCAACCTCCAGCATGACGTTGTTGACCTTGGGATCGCCGTGGATAACGCGCTCCTTCAGTTTCCCCTGATCTTTCGCCCCCTCCAGGAGACCGGCCCAGGCCCGGCGTTCTGCCACAAACCTCAGGCAATACGCCACTTCGGGTAAGGGGGGAGCCTTTCTGGCCGCCAGGGTTTCGTCATAGAACCTCAGATACCCCGGGGTGACGTGAAAACCAGGCAGCGTGTTGGCCAACTGCGGCCCAGGAAGATCAGCCAGGAGGCGGTGAAAGAGGCCCAAGGCGCGCCCCGTCTCCCGCCCATGCTCCTGGTCCCGGATGATATCGAAGGTCTCGGCTCGCTCAATAAAAGTAAGGGCTCGCCAGAAGTTATCATCCGCATCATAGACGTGGTCGCGGCCCTCCGGCGTGAGGAGCACCCGGGGAAGCTCAAAGCGGCGGCCCCGGCTCAGGGGCTCGCGCTCGAGGCGCCGGCGCACATGCCGGGTCACGGTGCCAAGATTCGCCATGACCAGCTCCGGCCGCTGAAAGACTTCGGTATTGAGGCGCTGCAGGATAAAGTGAGACTCCACCGTTGACTCCTGGGACAGGGCTGATTGCTCCGGCCACACCGTCACCAGGAAGGTGTCATTGACGTTGCCGCTGCCATGGGGTCGGATGTCCAGGATTTTGCCCCGGGGAAAAAAGGTTCGGGCAACCGCGGAAAGATCGGCCATCAGGAGACCTGCAGGCGCCGGCTCAGGCGTTTTTCCAGATCCTGCGCGACGCAGGTGAGGGCGGGGCTTTCCCTGACAGGGCCGGAGTTGTTCCAGCCGGCTCGGAGGGCTTGGGCTTTTTTCCGCCTGAACACTTCGATATTTTCGGCCAGTCCCTGCCAAAGGAACAACTTCTGAAGAATATGGCGCTCCGGGGAGGAAAAATCTTTCTCCAGGTTGAAGGTTTCGCCTTTTTCGGTGGTAGAAAGCATGAGGTGATTTTAAAATGTCAGGGCGGCAAGGGCAACGGCAATATGAGGTAACCGGTCTCTTCTACCAGGACTGTCCCCACTAATCTTACTATACTGTATCCCTTAAATGATGGAACGAGTTTTCCCTGACCTCCCCGGAATTCAGCGGTTACCCCGCCTGGGGAAGGCTGGGCCAGTGGTGTATGGCGCCAGGAAGCAAGGGAAGGGCGCGCGACAGTTGCTGGCCGGCCGGTTGCTGCACGCCCTGGCCGAAGAGGAGCCGGAGTGGGCGGAGGCCCTGGCAGAGGGGCCGCTGGAACTGGCTACCGGACCCCTGGGACAACCTTTCCTGAAACTCGGCACAAAATTGGGGCCGAGCCTGTCTTTCAGCGAGGCGGGGGGGCTGGTCTGGGCCGCCATGGCAGGGCGAGGCCGGGTGGGGGTGGACGCCGCCCGCCAGGCGGATTTCGGCTCCCCATATCCCTACGCCCGGGCCTTCGGGCGGGCGGAATGGGATTGGGTCCTGGAATATTGCCAGGGGCTGCCAGCGTCAGCCGCGGCCCTGCTGTGGGCCGCCAAGGAGGCCGTTGTCAAGGCCCTGGGGGTGGGCTTTCACACCCTGGACCCGCTGGATCTCGAGGTGGCCAAGGGTCCGCCTGCCTGGGAGGGGATCAGTCTGACGGTGACGACCCCGGAACCGGTGACCGCTTGGGCCCGTCCCCTGACAGACGGCTGGCTGGCGTTGGCGGGGGTGAGGCAGTGACAGGAAGTCCTGGTAATTAATATTGTGTCTCCAGGATATTTGATATAATCATAAGTCTTATCCTCTGACACGCTTGCACAATTACTTCCTGTCACACATGGTCATTCTGTGTGAAGCGAAGAATATCGTATGTTCAAGAGGTTGAGATTGTTCAATTCGTGCAGATTGAGAGAAAAGCCGATTGTGCAGGAGACTCCTCTGTTATTGATAAGTTCGCCGGTGCAGGCACGCTGATGGTGGAAAATAAATTTACACTCACGAGATTAAAAATAATTCTTACTGCAATATTCCTCTCAGGTTACTTGCTAGGCGCCTTTGTCCAGGCTTTTTCTGTCAACACGGACATGGACAAGGCTGATCAACGGGATTATCTGGTCAGGGCCATTCATCTTAAAAATGATTTATATAAGAATATGACCGAAGGCAATCGCATGCCGGCCTATCCGTATCTTCTGTCATTTCTTTACCATCCCAGCATGGCCATGGAAGAGTTTTTTATCAGAGGGAAAATCTTCAACATCATCCTCTCGGTATTATTATTGTTTTTCCTTTATATTATTTTTAGAAGCTTTCTGGAGGGTCCGGAAGCCAAGGTTTTGCTCCTTATCATTGCTTTCATGGTATTCATGCCCAGGGCCGGATATGTTCAGAGCGAACTGCCCTTTTATTTCCTGACTTTTTGTGCCTTTGTGCTGTATTGGCGATGCCTGGCGCGGCCTCGCTTCCGGCTGGCAGCGGGGGCCGGCCTGGCGACGGCCTGCGGCTATTTGACCAAGGCCTCCATACTGCCGGCGGTTGTGTGGTTTGTGGGCAGTTTCTTCGTCATCAATATTATTCTGCCGATAGTTAAAGGCATTTCGAAAAAAATCCGGGCAGCAGGGACACTTTCTTATAAGATTATCCTTAAAAATATCGGCTTCCTGGCGACATTTATCTTGATATTCTTATTGACGGTGAGCCCTTATATTCGTATGAACAAAAAGATGTTTGGTCGGTATTTTTATAATGTAAATTCTAATTTCTATGTATGGTATGACTCCTGGGATGAAGTAGTAAAGGGCACCAGAGCGCATTATGATCGTCTAGGCTGGCCCAAAATGCTTCCGGAAGAAATACCTGGCCCCATAAAATACTGGCATGACCATACTATCCCGCAAATCATTGCTCGTCTGGTTCATGGCTTTATCATCGTGACCACGAATGCCATGGGCGGGATTGGCTACGCGCAATTTTTTTGCATATATTTTATCATCTGTATTTTGGCTATTGTGCAACGATATGATGAATTTATTGGGTATCTTACAAGAAATAACCATTTCCCGGTCGCTATTTGTTTATTCCTTTATTTTCTTCTTTTTTATATCTTAGATGTATTCGGTGCCGTAATCTTTAAAGGTCCCCGTCACGCCCTGGCGCAATACATGCCGGCACTGTTCGCCATGTTCTATTTTTTATCAAGGTTTAGGTTTGCCATTTTTTTGGAAAAGATTAAATGTCATTTTACGGTGCGAGAAGTGCATATTGTGGTCTTTTGTCTTCTGGTACTTGACTTGATTTTTTATGCGCCTTATAGATTATATATGGTCTTTAACGGCTGGTAATAATCGACGGCGATGGGTGCCGGCCGTGACAAACGTGTTTTTTAACTCCATGAACGGATAAGACAGGTAACGTGGCTCATATCCCTGGCAAATATACCCCTTGTTGTGAGTGTCGTTGTTCGATTTTCCGTTATTCATCAAGCCCTTGTTGGGGGAGCCTATGTCACCTCTCAGGCCGGTAATTGTCGGCGGCGGCCCGGCGGGTTTATCGGCCGCCAAGGCGTTGGCGGAGCATGGCTTGTCGAGTTTACTCCTGGAACAGGAATGACAGGTCGGGGGTCTGTGCAAAACGGTGGAACACCGGGGGTTCCGCTGCGATATCGGCGGCCACCGGTTTTTTACGAAAAACAAAGAAATCCAGGAAAGCTGGGAGCAAACCCTGGGAACGGAGTTTCTGACGCGCTCCCGTCTTTCCCGGATCTATTACCGGGCCAGGTTTTTCTACTATCCCCTGAGGATCGGCAACGCCTTGTTGGGGCTCGGTCCCTGGGAATCGCTCAACATCCTATCCAGCTATTTAACATCCCACCTTTTCCCGGTGAGGCCAGAAGTGACCTTTGAGGATTGGGTCTCCAACCGCTTCGGCAAGGTGCTGTTCTCGATTTTTTTTAAAACATATACGGAAAAAGTTTGGGGGATTCCCTGCACTACGCTCAGCGCGGACTGGGCGGCGCAGCGCATCCGCAACCTTTCCCTGGGGCGCGCGTTGTTGAACGCTGTGGGGCTGCGCAACGGCGGTCAGGTTACCAGTCTCATCGACTCGTTTCGTTACCCCAGGCTGGGCCCGGGGCAGATGTATGAAGCCATGGCCGACCAGATAACCGCCAGGGGAGGGGAGGTCCGCCTGGGGCAGCAGGTGGTGGAAATTCACCACGAACAGAACCTGGTCAAGGCGCTGATCAGCGTAGCCGGCGATGGCGGCCATATCGTGCCGTGTTCCCATTGTTTTTCCAGTATGCCGATTACCGAGCTGGTCCAGAAGATGCGGCCCCGGGCTCCCGAGAACGTCATGGCCGCGGCGGCCTCCCTGCGCTACCGCTCCATTATTACCGTGAATCTCCTTTTTCGTCAGGCCACCATCCTGCCGGACAACTGGATCTATCTGCACAGCCCGGAAGTCAGGGCCGGGCGGCTGCAGCTCTATACCAACTGGAGCCGGGACATGGCGCCGAAAGAAGACTCCAGTTCCTTAGGCTTCGAGTACTTCTGTACGGAGGGGGATGACCTGTGGCGGGCTTCCGATGCCGAGCTGATCAGGCTGGCCACGAGTGATTTGGCGCATCTGGGTTTCTACTCGGAGCGCGATATCGAAGACGCCTTTGTGGTGCGCTACGCCAAGGCCTACCCCGTGTATGAGGACGGCTACCTGGAGCACGTAGCCGTGTTGCGGGACTGGCTGGCGCAATTCTCCAACCTGTACTGCATCGGCAGATATGGTCAATTCCGCTACAACAACATGGATCATTCCATAATGACCGGCATGCTGGCGGTGCGCCGCATGATTGGTCTGCCGGTCGATCCCTGGTCGGTCAATGCCGAAGGAGAATATTTGGAGGCGAAGTAGTGCCCTGAGGTTTTGGGTTTCAGGTCTTGGGTTCAAAGGTTAAGACTCCGGGAAGGAGCGTCTGCACAACGAAAAATCTTCCTTAGTTGCCTGCCGTGCCCGGCTGAGTTTACGGCTGGCGCGGAGACCCGCGCTTGGTCTTTTTTGCCACTTTTTTATCCGTTGAACTTTGAGCCGCTTAAGAACAGAGGCTGCGGTTTATACTGAGTCGCAGTCAAACGGTGGCACAGGTTTTCCAGCCTGTGCAGGCGCAGATTGAAGCCTGTGGCTGCAGAAAAGTGCCGCTTGCGTGCAAAGTGATATTAGTTGCGCCAGGGCCGGGGGTTGGGGTCCATGAGGCCGGCCAGCAGGACCGCCAGGATGCCGGTGAGAAAAATGCCGTCAAAGGTGCCGGCTCCGCCGATGGAGGCCACCGGTGCGCCAAGACCCCGCAGTTTGGCCAGGTTGGCCAGGTCTGCGCCGATCAGCGTTCCCATTGTGCCGACGATGTAAGCCAGGGCGGGGGCGTGTCGCCAGGAAAGGATCAGGCTCAGCCCCAGGGCCACCAGGGCGGGGATCAGGATGGGCACGGCTATGCCAACTCCGGGCACCAGATGGGCCAGATGGTGAAAAATGATGGCGGCAATGGCCGTTCCCACAAGGGCCTGGAGGTACAGACGGTTTTTGATGATGAGGTAGGCGGCCAGAATGGTGGGGATGACCGCGCCCCCGAGGTTAACGGCGATTATTGTGCCGGGAGCTTCAGTAA